>TARA_R110002074_G_scaffold32005_8_pt1 | contig 51995 bp, 53 predicted proteins | sample TARA_R110002074 | Tara Oceans TARA_R110002074 (sample SAMEA4397215) | marine metagenome | biome: Polar Biome; feature: [MIX] marine epipelagic wind mixed layer (ENVO:01000061); material: water (ENVO:00002006), including particulate matter (ENVO:01000060) such as... | depth 10-100 m
TGCTTCGGAACTAGATCTAATGATCAATTCTTTATCCATTTAGTTAATTTTTGTCCCGATAAATCGGGATGGATTATACATTATTTATCTACCAATTAATTCTTAATTAGCAGATTCACAGGATTTTTTAAATCCGTGGAGTTCAAAAAGCACTTAAAAAGTGTGAAATTTTGATGAACTCATTTCAAAGAACATTATAAAAGTCCCTTTCGGGAATTTTAAAACCAAAAAAAGCAGCTAATCTAACTACCTTTTCCGATTTATTTTTTCTTTTTGTGACGGTTAGCGCGCCTACGTTTCTTACGTTTGTGCGTCGCTACCTTATGTCTTTTTCGTTTTTTACCACTTGGCATAAATAGTGTCTTTTTAAATTAATGATTCTTTTTAATACTGAAACAAGTTCAGCACGCATGTTTTACTTAACGCCTACATTTGTTTTAACGCCTTCAACAAAAACTTTTGCGGGCTTAAATGCGGGAATATTGTGAGCTGGAATTTTTATGGTTGTGTTTTTAGAAATGTTTCTACCAGTTTTTTCCGCTCTTGTTTTAATTATAAAGCTTCCAAAACCTCTTAAGTAAACATTGTCTCCACTTTCTAAAGACGTTTTTACTTCTTCCATAAATGTTTCAACAGTTGCTTGTACGTCACCTTTTTCAATTCCTAATTTGTCAGAAATTTTCGCTACTAAATCAGCCTTCGTCATTTTTAATATATTTTTTTTGTGTTACTATTATAAATTTTAAGGGATGCAAATATAGGAATTAAATATTCAATATTTCAAACCTAATTCATTAAAATTTAAGATTATAAACGTTTATTTTTGCATTCTTTATTTTACTCATTAATGATATTCTCAAAAATACTAACACATTGGTACTCAAATAATAAGCGAAATTTGCCTTGGCGGCAGACTAGTGATCCTTATTTTATTTGGCTCTCCGAAATTATTTTACAACAAACACAAGTTAAGCAAGGGTTGCCCTATTATGAAGCTTTTATAAGTGAATTCCCTTCGGTTTTTCACTTGGCTAAAGCCGAAGAAAGCAAAGTGCTAAAACTGTGGCAGGGGCTGGGTTATTATTCTCGTGCTAGAAATTTGCATGCCACTGCAAAATATGTGGTCAACGAATTGAAAGGAGAATTTCCAAACAATTACAAAGGGTTACTAAAATTGAAAGGTGTTGGTGATTATACGGCAAGCGCCATAGCGTCTATTTGTTTTAATGAAGTTACTGCTGTGGTTGATGGTAATGTGTACAGAGTGCTATCTAGATATTTTGGAATTGATACACCTATAAACTCATTAAAAGGCGCAAAAGAATTTAAAGCCTTAGCACAGGAGTTAATTGATAAAAAAAATCCTGCCGAATTCAATCAAGCCATTATGGAGTTTGGTGCCACACAATGCAAACCTAAAAGTCCTGATTGTACTAGTTGTCCTTTTAATAAAGGTTGCATTGCTTTTGGTACGAATAGAATTAACGAATTGCCAGTAAAAATAAAATCCGCAAAAGCGAAAAAAAAGTATTTTAATTTTTTAGTTTTCCTTTCTAAAGACGATAGAACCATTTTAGAAAAGCGACAAGGAAAGGGTATTTGGCAAAATTTATATCAGTTTCCTTTAATTGAAACAGAAAAAAATATTACTGCCAAAGTTTTAGGATCATTAATTGAAGATCATAGTTTATTGAAAAATCAAGCTTATGAAATGACATTGTATAATAAGGATACTATTGTGCACAAACTATCGCATCAACATTTATATACCAAATTCTGGATTTTGAATATTGATAAACTTGGTAAAGAAGCAATTTCAACTGATAAAATCCGTGATTATGCAGTGCCTATTTTAATTGGCGATTTTATAGAAGCATTTAATTTTTAAAATCACTCTCAAACGAATTAGCGTTTGGGTTTCCTTTGTATTTGTCATACCCGAGGCATCGGGAAAATATCTATAATTTCTTATTTTCTAAGATATTAGTTTATACACTCATATTTTTTTATTAATTTTAAAAAAAACAGAAAGCAATTGGTTATTTGAAAAGTGCTTCTCGATTAAAAATCGAGTTTCTTATCGAATTAACATTCTCTTAACATCGGGAATCTAAAAGTGAAGAAATGAACAAATATTTCTTTACTTTTGCTCTCTTTAAAAAATTATAGTTATGTCTGGAACATTAAATAAAGTGATGCTAATTGGGCATTTAGGCGATGAAGTGAAAATGCATTATTTTGAAGGCGGTAATTGTATTGGTCGTTTTCCTTTGGCAACAAATGAAACGTACACAAACAAAGCTACAAATGAACGTGTTACTAATACCGAATGGCATAATATTGTGGTGAGAAATAAAGCAGCTGAGATTTGCGAAAAGTATTTAACTAAAGGCGATAAGGTTTATATTGAGGGTAGATTGAAAACCAGAAAATGGCAAGACGATAGTGGAAATGATAGATATTCTACTGAGGTACAATGTACCGAATTCACCTTTTTATCTACTAAAAAAGAAAGCGGGAATAATGCTTCTAGCAATCAGGATGCACAAAAGCCAACAGCAAATAAGCCAGCCGCTAGCGAACCTATTAAGGAAGAAAATGACGATCTTCCATTTTGATACTATTCCCAGTAGTATTGAGAATACTGAGTTTAACTAAAACCATAGTACTTGGATCCTGACCCTTCCAGTTTTAAAACCCTATTACTTGCAATTGATTTTTCATTTGCGGCAGGTTACATATTGTTGTTTTTGTTGTTATTATTTTCGGCACTTATTTCCGGAGCTGAAGTCGCTCTTTTTTCACTTTCAAAAACCGATGTAGAAAACGGTTTAGAACAGAAATCCAAACCTATTGAAATCATATCAAAATTATTGGAACGTCCAAAAAAATTACTGGCTACCATTTTGGTTGCGAATAATTTTATAAACATTGCCATCGTTATTTTGTTTGCATATTTGAGTAGTGATTTGTTTAAAGGAATTACTAACCCCATTCTTCAGTTTGCATTAGAGGTTATAATTGTTACTTTTTTAATATTGCTATTTGGTGAAATTTTACCAAAAATTTACGCTAGTAGAAACAATTTAAAGTTTGCTAGTTTTATGGCGTATCCGCTAAAGGTTTTAGATTTTGTTTTAGCGCCCATAAGTTTGCCCATGCGAGGTGTTACATTAGCCATTCACAACAAATTAGGTAAACAAAAATCAAATATAAGTGTAGACCAACTTTCGCAAGCCTTAGAGCTTACAAGTAAAGAGGATACTACCAGGGAAGAGCACAAAATTTTACAAGGCATTGTCTCATTTGGTAATACGGATACAAAACAAGTTATGCGTCCGCGAATTGATATTTTTGCTTTAAATATTGAGCAAAAATATGCTGAAATAATGCCAGATATTATTTCAAATGGGTATTCAAGAATTCCAGTTTACGAGGATAATATTGATAAGGTAAAAGGGATTCTTTATGTAAAAGATTTATTGCCTTATATTGATAGAAAGCAGTTTGATTGGGCAAGTTTAATACGAGAGCCTTTCTTTGTGCCAGAGAATAAAAAACTGGATGATTTAATGTCTGAATTTCAAGAAAAGAAAGTGCATTTAGCTGTTGTAGTAGATGAATATGGTGGGACTTCAGGATTAATTTCATTAGAAGATATTATAGAAGAAATTGTAGGTGATATAAGTGATGAGTTTGATGATGAAGATTTGATGTACTCTAAACTAGATGACAACAATTTTGTGTTTGAAGGTAAAACAGCATTAAAAGATTTTTATAAGATTATAAAATTAGAAGATGAAGCTCTTTTTGAAAGCAAAAAAGGAGAAGCAGAAACGGTCGCTGGTTTTGTATTGGAAATTTCGAGAAGCTTCCCGAAGTTAAACAGTAAAATATATTTTGAAAATTATGTTTTTACTATTGAAGCTTTAGATAGAAAAAGAATTAAGCTTGTAAAATTCACCATCATTTAATCTGAATACTGCAATTGAAAACTGAAAACTTAATGATTTTGAAAACGGATTACAGTTGCTTACTAAAAATTCTTTTATCATCTTTAGTATTTACATTTCTGTCTTGTAATGAAGATTATGTGCCAAAACCAAAAGCCTTTTTAAGGTTGGATTATCCCGAACCCAAATATGTTAACCCAAATTTAAACCTGCCTTTTACTTTTGAAACCAATGTGTTGGCAAATAAAATGAGTTATAAACCTATAAAAGGAACTACTGAAAGTTATGCTATAAATATTGAATACCCAACATTAAAAGGCACTATTTTTATAACTTACAAAGCAGTTGGGGGTGACAATAAAAATTTAGAAGCCTTTACAAGGGACGCGCAAAAACTCACTTTAGAGCACACAAAAAAAGCAGATGAAATTCCTAAATACCCTTATGAAAATGTTGAAAGTAAGGTTTACGGCATGCTATCTGAAGTTAAAGGCAATGTAGCTTCTCCAGCACAGTTTTATGTGACTGATAGCGTGAATCATTTTTTAACAGGTTCGTTATATTTTAATGTAAAACCTAATTACGACTCCATTTTGCCGGCAGCAAATTACTTGCAGAAAGATATTAAGCATATTATGGAAAGCTTAAAATGGAAATAAAAAAGCTACACTGGTAAATAGCGAAGCTTAATTTTTTTTTATACTATAGCTTTAAAATTATTCTTCAGTATCTATTTCCGAAAAATCAGCAACTGTCCTCATATCGCTAACCTTATAAATATCAGCAACATTATTTACGGTTTCTGTAAGTAACGTAGGTGTCACTTTAGTTTCATCATATTCTACCATGGCCAATTTTCTATCAAAATCAACTTTAGCAGATTTTACACCTTCCATTTTAGATATTTTCTTTTCAATAGTCGCGGCGCAACCTATGGCACATGTCATTCCATCAATAGTAAATTCAGCTTTAGCGTAATTAGCGTTTGGGTCTAATTCCTTTACGGTTTGAGTTTCAACGGTTTTAACTTCTGGTTTTCCCTCATTTTTACAACTTATAAAAATAGTTGCAATTAGAAGTAAACTTAGAATATGTTTTATAGTTTTCATTTAGAAATGTTTTTATAATTTTAATACTAACAAAATTACGAAATATTAGAGTCATGTATGGGTGTATAATTAAATTTTATGATTTTTTTACAATCCCTTTAGAAGTTATTTCTTATTTTGAACAAGGAAAATTGAAGATGAAATAAACTAACCAATAAAACTTAATTATGAAAAACATATCACTTGCCATACGCTTTGGGCTGGTTACTACTGCGGTATTGATTGCTTACTTTTTAGTTTTAGCATTATTCAATTTACATACAAATCCAGTTTTTAGCTTTTTTAATGCCGTTATAACTGCATTTGGTATTTATGAAGCTACACGCTTATATAAATTGCAAAAGCCCGATGAGTTCTCATATAGCGAAGGTTTTAAAGCAGGAATGATTACGGGTAGTATAGCTACCATTTTGTTTACTCTATTTTTTCTTGTTTACTCAACAGAAATTAATCCTGATTTTCTTCCAATATTAATGAAATCCATGAATGGTAGTTTTAATATAAATGAGGGTTTAGTAACCTTTATAGTGGCGGTAATGGGTTTTGCAACCACAATAGTTTCCACGCTTACTGTTATGCAATTATTTAAAAAGAGTAATAATTACGTTGAAAAGAAATAAAACGTTTGTGAATTAATTATTTAGGAGTATATTTGCACCCGCCTTAGGTAAATTAAGGCGTAGTTGAATACAAATTAATTAATAAAAACGTTACGCTATGTACGCAATTGTAGAGATAGCAGGGCATCAATTCAAAGTTGAAAAAGACCAAAGAGTTTTTGTTAACCGTTTACAAACAGAAGAAGGTAAGAAAGTTTCTTTCGATAACGTACTTCTTTTAGGTGATGGTGACAAAATAACTGTAGGCGCCCCGGCTATAGACGGAGCTCAAGTAGGAGCAAAAGTCTTAAAGCACCTTAAAGGTGATAAAGTTATAGTTTTCAAAAAGAAAAGACGTAAGGGTTACCGTGTTAAAAATGGTCACCGTCAATCTTTAACTGAAATTGTAATTGAAAGCATTGCTGCTTCGGGAGCCAAAAAGGCTGCCAAAGCTGAAAGCGAAGGAGCCAAAAAGGCTGCCAAAGCTGAAAGCGAAGGAGCCAAAAAGGCAGCCAAAGTAGAAAAAACAGAGACTGCTAAACCAGCTAAGGCTGAAAAAGCTGCTCCTAAAAAAGAAGTTAAAAAAGCTGAACCAAAAGTAGAAGCGAAAGCTGTTGCTCCTAAAGCTGAAAAAGCTGCTCCTAAAAAATCAACTGCTAAGGCAGACGATTTAAAGAAAATTGAAGGTGCAGGCCCTAAAGCTGCTGAAGCATTGGTAAATGCAGGTTTAGATACTTTTGCTAAAGTGGCAAAAACAAAATCAGAAGATTTAAGTAATATTCTTTCTGAAGCCAGTTCAAGATTATCACATATCGTTACAGATACATGGCCAAAGCAAGCTAAATTAGCTGCTGATGGTAAGTGGGATGAGCTTAAAGAATTACAGGATAGATTAGATGGTGGAATTGAAAAATAATTCTATCTAAGTTTAATAATATAAAATCGAAATAAAATGGCACATAAAAAAGGAGTCGGAAGTTCGAAAAACGGTAGGGAATCGGAATCAAAACGCTTAGGTGTTAAGATATTTGGTGGTCAAGCAGCATTAGCTGGAAACATTATCGTAAGACAAAGAGGAAATACCCATCACCCAGGTGAGAATGTATATTCTTCAAAAGATCACACATTACACGCTTATGTAGATGGTGTTGTAAAATTTACAAAGAAAAAAGACAATAAGTCTTATGTTTCTATTGAGCCTTTTGAGGTTTAGAAAAAACGATTTTTCTTTAAAAAATTAAGCCCTTTCTGGAAATAGAAAGGGCTTTTTGTATTGTATAACGTAATGTAAAGTTATATTTAATGTAAACTAAATATAAAATGGGTATGTTTTATTATGCATAGATAACATTAATTTAAAAAACACTTAAAGTACTTCAGTCTTCATTTTTGTTATTTCGACATATTAATTAACTAACAAAAATCATGAAGAAAAATTACGTGTTTACAACAATTATTACTTTGCTTATTTGCTTTTTAGGGTTTTCGCAAGAAGGTAATATCCAGGGGGTTGTAATTGATGACATCGGACTTAAAGTTCCATTCAGTAACATTATAATCGAGTCTTTAAATAAAGGAGCCATCTCAGATGAAGACGGTAACTTTTTATTTGTTGATGTACCAACAGGTAATCAAACCTTAACAGTTAATTACTTAGGTTATGCAGCCACTCAAAAAGAAGTAGTTGTCGAAGCTGATAAAACTGTTACCGTAACCATAATTATTTTACCAGAAGCTTTAGAATTAGATGGTGTTGTTATTAACGGTTATAATAGCGGACAAGCAAAAGCTTTAAATGCTCAAAAAAACAAACAAAACATAACCAATGTAGTGTCAACAGACCAAATAGGTAAATTTCCTGATGCTAATATTGGTGATGCCATAAAGCGTATACCTGGTATTACTATGCAAGTTGATCAAGGTGAAGCACGAAATATTATCGTTCGCGGTTTAGCACCTCAGTTAAACTCGGTAACATTGAACGGAAGTAGAATTCCTTCCGCTGAAGGCGATAACAGAAACATACAAATGGATTTAATTCCAGCAGATATGATTCAACTTATTGAGGTTAATAAAGCGGTAACTCCAGATATGGATGCTGATGCTTTAGGGGGTTCAGTAAACTTAGTTACAAGAACCTCACCAGAAGGTTTTAGAGTGTCAACAACCTTGGGGTCAGGTGTAAACTTAATTACTGACAGACGTATTGTTAATGGGTCATTCTTGATGGGAGATAGAACTAACAACGGAAAGTTTGGTTGGATGGTTGCCGCATCTATAAATGATACCGATTTTGGTTCGGACAACGTTGAAGCAGAATGGGTAAATGAAGCTGAAAGTCCTATTTCGGGTGACGATATTGATGTGAATCCTTTTGTTGAAGAATCTGATATCAGAACGTACTTAGTGCAACGTATCAGAAGAAGTTTTTCTGCTAATTTAGACTATGCGTTTAATGCCAATAATAAAGTATTCTTAAAAACCATGTACAACTGGAGAGATGATCGTGAAAATCGTTTCAGAGTTCGTTACCGTTCAATCGAGCCTATTTTTGAAGATGGCACAGAAGATATTATGGGTTATCAAGGTGAAATAAGAAGAGAAACCAAAGGAGGTATAGACAACAACAGAAATAAAAACACACGTTTGGAAGACCAGCGCATGCAAAACTACAGTTTAGGTGGGGAGCATTTATTTGGTAATTTAGAGTTTGATTGGTTAGCATCTTACGCTAGTGCTTCAGAAGAGCGTTTAAACGAACGCTATATAGAGTATGAATTAGAAGAAACCGCTGGCGGAGACCCAATTCCTTTTACTACAGATTTTGAAAATGAAAGATTTCCATTAATTAAACCAGCAAATTCAAGCGATGTGCTTTTAAGTCGTTATACATTAAATGGAATTACTGAAGAAAATCAATTCACAGAAGAGAGAGATTTTAACTTTTTCGCTGACTTTAAAATGCCTTTAAGTTTGGTAAAAGAGCAAGAGGGATTTATTAAGTTTGGTGCTCGTTTAAGATTTAAAGAAAAAGATAGAGAAAACGACTTTTTTGAGTTTGAGCCTACAAACAACTTTTTTGATAGTATGATAAATTTACCATTAGTTGATAAAACGGATGAAGATTATTTAGCAGGCAGCAAATATGTTGCCGGAGCTTACATAGATCCAGAATATCTAGGGTCTTTAGATTTATTTAATGAATCTCAATTTGAAAACGAATTATTAGTTGAAGAGTTTCTATCAGGAAATTATCTAGTAAAAGAAGATGTTTATGCGGGTTACGCCATGATAAATCAACAATTATCAGATAAATTATCAGTGCTTGCCGGTATTCGTATAGAAAATACCGAAATTGAAACTACCGGTAATTTGGTCGTTTTTGATGATAATGGCGATTTTGATGAAAACGCTTCTGGCGAAGTAAAAGATGATAATTCTTATGTAAACATTTTACCAGGAGTTCACTTTAAATATAACTTAAATGATAGAACAGTTTTACGTTTTGCCTGGACAAATACACTAGCTAGACCAAACTATATTGATTTGGTACCTTTTAGAAATGTAGCAAACGAAGACGAAGAAGTAAGCTTTGGTAACCCAGAATTGAGTGCAACAAAATCTATGGGTTTTGATTTAATGGCTGAGCATTATTTTAAGAGTGTTGGTATTATTTCAGCAGGTGTTTTTAATAAGAACATTCAAGATTTTATCTATACGTTTCAGTTTGAAGACCCAACAACAGGTTTTGATGCGTTCCAGCCACAAAATGGGGATGATGCTACTATTTTTGGTGTAGAATTTTCTTTTCAACGTCAGTTAGATTTTTTACCTGGTTTTGCTAAAAACTTTAGCGTGTTTTTAAACTATACCTATTTAACATCTAGCGCCGATGGTATTAGAAATGAAGATGGTGATGAGCGTACCGATTTAGATTTGCCAGGTACAGCACCGCACATGTTTAACGGCTCACTAGCTTACGGCGGAAAAAAATTAAACTTGCGTTTATCAGCTAATTTCTCTGATGCTTATATTGATGAAATTGGCGGAAATGCTTTTGAAGATAGATATTATGATGAGCAATTCTTTTTAGATTTTAACGCATCACTTGCATTAAGTGATGAATTACGAGTATATTTTGATTTAAATAATATTACCGATCAACCCTTACGTTATTTCCAAGGTGTAAAAAATAGAACGCAACAAGTTGAGTTTTACGGAAGACGTATTACATTTGGTTTAAAGTATGATTTATTTAAAAGAAACAATCAATAACATTTAGATGAGATATATAGTTCTAGTAGTATTGTTGGTAGTTTCATGCGGAAAAAAGTTGCCTGTAATAGCACCAGATGTTATTACGGAAAAGACCTTGCATGACACCGACGATCCTGCTATATGGATAAACCCAAACGATGCTTCAAAAAGTATCGTTTTTGGTACAGATAAAGAAACCGATGGTGCTATTTACGCCTTTGATTTAGATGGAAAAATTATTAAAGACCAAACGATAAGAGGTTTAAAACGGCCAAATAATGTCGATTTAGAATATGGTTTTCAGCTTAACGATTCTACAAAAGTTGATGTGATTGCATTTACTGAAAGAGAGCGACAACAAATACGATTATTTTCGGTACCCGATATGAAACCTTTAGACAATGGCGGCTTTAAAGTTTTTGAAGATAATACTGAACCAGAAGCTAATTTACCCATGGGAATTGGATTGTATAAATCGCCTAAAACAAAGGATATTTATGCTATTGTTGGGAGAAAAACAGGACCAGAGCTTGGGTATTTGTATCAATATAAATTTATTTCAGATAGTTTAGGTATACATACAGAATTGGTAAGAAAATTTGGAGAGTTTAGTGGTAAAAAGGAAATTGAAGCCATTGCTATTGATGATAAAAATGGAGTTGTATATTATTCTGATGAAGGCCATTGTATCAGAACGTATTACGCTGAACCTTCAAAAGGCGATGAGGAAATTTCATGTTTTGGTGGGGAGTATTTTAAAGCAGATATTGAAGGTATTGCCATTGCAAAATATGCAGATAAAGGGTTTCTAATAGTTTCAAACCAACAAGCAGGAACTTTTAATATTTTTGATTTAAAAACGAATGCCTTTGTAAAGGAGCTTAACTTAGGAACTCTTGAAACAGATGGTTGTGATGTTACTACAGTTGCTTTAGGCGATAAATTCCCCAATGGTTTATTTGTTTCTATGAACGATGAAATGAATTTCTTTTTTCATGATTTAGCAAAACTGAAACTATTGGAATAAATATGATAAACCCTTTTTGGAAACGGAAAGGGTTACTATTATCTAATTAAAGGTTAAAACACTGTAATTACATTGCGGTTACTTTAGTTTCTATAAACTTTTACGAGCATGTTGTCATTTCGACAGTTCCGATAGCTCGGAAGAGGAACGAGTGACGAGAAATCTTATTATAATGAGATTCCTCTTCGATTGCTCCGCAATGTACTTTCAATCAAAATATATTTTGATTTCAGTAACATTCGGAATGACGTGCTAATTTTAAAAAGAATTTCATTATTTTATTTTAAAAACTATATATCTCAAATCCATAGTGGTTTTTAGTTCTTCAAAATATCTCTTACAATTTTTAAATGATGCTTGGTGTGCATTTCTAAAAAACGAAGGGTTTGCTTTTTGGTAAGCATATTAAAAATAGGGTGTTTAAAATAAACGCCATCAGGTAAATCCTTTAAATTGGTAATGTGATTTTTTGCGGTTTGTAACTGATTATTTAAATCTTCGGTAGTAATAATTTCTGGTGGCAAAACGTATTTTGGTGCTTTAACTTTACCTCTCGGAAAATAACCTAACGGAAATAGAACACTACGCCAAAAATTAAATTTTCGTTTATAATCCTCTGGATTTGAATTCGCAACCCATTCACTAACTTTGTTAAACACCTTTAAGGCATGATCCAGTTGCCAACCCACCGTAGATATGGAAATAGATGCGTTTTCTTTATCTTTAGAAGGTATGTTTTCTTCAATTTGAGACAACAGATTATTCAAAATTTTTATTTGTTTTGTACTCATAACCAAAATTTAATTACAAAAGATATCAATTAAATTCTTAACTTTAGGGTTATTGCATTCTCAATTCCAAATTGTTTCACTTAAAATTAATGCTTATGCTTCCGTTTAGATCTGAAATTAGAAACTCCCCATCAAGACCTACAATCAAAATATTTTTGAGTGACGAATCTTTAGATGCTAGAATTAAAAAGCATTTAGAGCATTTTAAGGAAATAGACGACATAGAGATTAGGGAAAGTGTTGAGCAAACAGAATCTACTGAAAACCTCACCATATTTTTAAAAGACGATGTTGATATTAGCAAAATGAAACAATCCATCGATTCAAGTTTGTGGTGGTATTTTGAGGAGGATTTAGTGGATGAATAATTTTGATGTTTTCCGCTATAGCGATTGTAGTGACATCCTTGTTCTTATAAAAAATCTCATTATTAATGGTAGTGTGCAAATAAGAAATCGTTTCTTAATTTTTCTGGGACTACCAAAAAATTTAAAAATTTTCTTAGCAATCAAGTTTACTGAAAATCCATGGAGTTATTGATTCCAATCAATATAAACCAATACATCATTGATGCATTTTTCCAATTCCTTTTTTATTTCGTGTTCCCAGAACCGAAAAACAGTATAGCCTAAATCATGTAATGCTGAGTTCACTTCTAAATCGCGTTGCATATTGCGTTCTATTTTTGGAATCCAGAAATCACGATTTGTATTTAGTTTCTTTTTGCGCTCATTCCAATTATAACCATGCCAAAATTCGCCATCAACAAAAATAGCCAATTTATATTTTTGAATGGAAACATCGGGTTTTCCAGGAAGTTTTTTAGTGTTTATTCTATATCGAACACCTTTCTTCCAAAGTGCTTTTCTAAACAATAGCTCAGGTTTGGAATTTTTAGCACGAATCTTGCTCATTATTTTAGAACGCTTTTTAGTGGTATAAAAACCTGAAGCTTCATTAAATCTCGGAACTTTTATTTTGGGTTTGTTATAATCCATGATTTTAAAACGGGTAACCAATAGCAAAGTTAAGAATAGGTGAGCCCACATCAAAGTTGAAACGTTGGCCTTTAGGTAATGCTGGATCATGAAAAGGTGCTGCCAAATCAAACCGAATTACAAAACCCTGCACATCTACACGTACACCAAAACCTGCGCCCATACCAAGTTCGCTGAGAAAATCGCTAGAAAATTTTCCACCTGGTAAGGATACATTTTCCTTAGAGTTCCAAATATTGCCCGCATCAGCAAATACAGCTCCTTTAATGTAATTAAATATCGGGAATCTATATTCTACATTGGCTTCCAATCGAATGTTACCCGTTTGATCGAAAAATGTTCCATCATCGTTGGTGTCTCCATTATAAGTGCCAGGTCCTAAAGACCGAATTCTAAATGCACGAACACTATACGGTCCTGCTGAAAAATACTGTTTCACAAATGGAATCACATCCGAATTTCCGTAAGCTAAACCGTAACCTGCAAAAAGGCGTGTGGCGACAACTTGCTCTTTACCAAAATTGAAATGATAACGGACATCTACATCTGCCTTGGCAAATTGCGCATATTCCAATCCAAGAAATGTTTTAGGCGTATTAGGGGTCGTTTCTTTTCCGAATAGACCGATGCTGTTTCCAGCAACATCCAGCGTTGAATTCAAATAAAACTGATGTGTTTTTTGGGCATCCACCATACCATTATAAGTAAAGGAATAGGTAAGCCCAGAAATAAATTGCTGTTCAAAACTGCGTCTTAAAAAAGGGTTATCATCCAATATATCCTCAAAAGCCTTTGTGGTGTTTGAGAGGTTGGTATAGTTTATTGAAATCGGATTAATTTGATGTGTTATATACCTATTAGCATCCCATGCATAGCCAAATAGAGCGGTTCCTGAAAGTAAGGTGTAAAGCTTGCTTCGGTTTAAGTAGTCCGCGCTTAAAGACGTCTTGGTTTTCGGAATGTTATACTTAAAAAAGTCAGTATTGATTTTAAAAGGAAATATGACGCGTGGAAAAATCAATTCGCCTTTTAAGCCCAGTTCAGTACTGCTTAAACCGGCATTGTTGCCACTGGCAACTTGGGTTTCATATCCTACCTTGGCACTGATATTTAAGGTTTCGCCACCATTAAATACATTACGATTGCTAAAAGTTATGCTCAAGGCGGGGCCTGCAAAATTATTGGATTTGGTAACCGCTTGCAACTCAGCTCGAATGGCCCGTTTATTAAGTGGAGACAAATAGATGTTGGCTTCCAAAACACCTAAACTGTCCGTTAATAGTGAATCAATTTCTTTGTATTTGATATTCACAAATTTATAGGCTCCAATGGTGGAGAGGCGCCGTGCTGTATTCTTGGAGTTCAATGCGTTGTAGTATTGATTTTCCTCCAACGTTACAAAAGGGTCGAGATATTTGGGCTTGAAAAACAGTTCTTTTTGAATGAAATTTTTATCGTTAAACCTTTCTGATGGGTTATCCGTAGAATCCGTTTCAACGCTATAATTGGGATAAATATTAATTTGCGACAATTTATACGGTACTTTACCGCGTTGGGGCACCGCCTTCTTCAATTTTAGGAATAAATTAAATTTTTTATTGCGGTACTGATTGGTATCAGCTTCAAAAATCAAGAAATTTTCGTTAAAGTTATAATATCCTTTTTTTTTGAGATTGGTATTTATACGTTCGCGCTCCAGTTTTAAATTAGCCAAATCAAACCGCATATCCGCCTTGAATTTTGTGCTCTTAACACTTGCCTGTATGTCTTTGTAAATGGGAACTGGCAGGTTATCCAGTTGGTAAGAAGCCATAGTATATGGCTTAGGCACTTTAACGGTGTAATCTACGGATGCTTTATGTTCGGTTTCTATCACATCGGAAATTGCAGTACTATAGAAAAAACCTCTGTTCTCAAGTCTATTTACTAATATCCTTTCTACTTCAAAAGGCTCAACATCACTTTCGTAAATGGGCTTTTCGCCAAATTTTTTGTATAACCAACGGTTAATAAATCCTGGTTGGTTTTTTTGGTTTTTATAATAATAATATAACCCTAAATACATGCCCAGAAATTTGCTGTTGGGTTGTGGCAACAATACACTTTCCAATTCCTCCTTTAAAAGTTTTTCGTTTTTGATTAAAGTATCTTTTTCAATGCTTACGGTAGCTCCCGTGTATAGATGCTCGTCTTCTGGGATGTATTTTATAATACTACAAGAGTATAATATACTTAGTAAAAGAAATGATATAAATAAATATGTAATAAAAGATTTCAAATTGGGATATTGATTTAGTTGCTTTTTTTCTTTTCCATACTTTCGTTTACAGTATCTTGTGTTTTTTCTTGGGCTTCCTCCACCCTTTTTAGTTCTTCATTTTGCGCTTTTTCCTTACCTGTCTGCGATTTAAACATGGCATCCCAAAGTTCATTAAACTTATTGAATTCCTGCGTAAATATAAGCGCAATACCGGTAGATATGGTTTGTCCGTCTATAACATTTTCAAATTCATTACGCCTAAAACCTTTCAAGCGATAGCGTCCGTTTTCGGTGAGCATATATTCCAAACTTACATTCCCAATTAGCGGAGTTGCTTCATTAGTGGTGCTGCTACCTTGTAAATCCACATCGCTTCCTACACGGGCAATCAACCGATCATCAAACAGTTTTTTTTGTGCCGCAATATTCAATTGTGTTCTATCTTGAGGGGTGTTTCCTTGATAATCGGTATAGCTATCTAAACCAAAATCGACTTCCAAGCCCGTTTTACCAAAGATTTTATCTGAAAAAATATTCAATTGATCAGAAAGGGCATCATTCAAATTATCTCGTGCTATAGATGCTACACCACCCGAACTTCCATCGCTTCCAGAATCTGGATAAAATCGATTGAGCACTAACAATGAAAATACCTGTCGGTTTAATTCATCTTCTTGTTGGTTGATTTGTTGCACACGCCCATACACTTGACCGCCAATAGCGCCTTGTTCATCTTCTGGCATGTCTAGATTGAAGGAAATTTTTGGAGCCATAAGTTCACCATCAATGTTTAAATACACAAAGAATGGCAAAACTTGACGGTATTTTCCTTTGGCTGATGCATCGATACCTGAAAACGCAGGAGCCATGAGGCTGGAAGCCGAAGTCTCAACATTGTAAATGGCCTTAATATCCAGTTTGGCGTCAAAAGGATTGCCAAACCACTTCACTTTGCTTTCTGGGGCAATTGTAAAGCGTTTATTTACAAGGTTGTAGAGGTTCATTTCATAATGGCCGTCTGAAATATTATAAACACCAACCAAGTTCATCCTTCCATTTGGTTTCATATTAAAATTGAACTCACCGGTACCGGCCACTTTAAAATTATCGCCAGTTTCTTCATCAATCACCACGGTAACTACAGCGCCTTTTTCCACATTTAACGCGGTTGTAATATCAAACCCCGTTAGGGTGGATTTTTTTTCCTCAGTTCTGGTAAGAATAGCCTCTGGGTTCTCTCGGTTCACAAAAATAACGACACCATCGCGTTCTTCAATATGAGCGGTTGCAGTAGGCATAACATAGGTAATGTTGGTTTCAGAATTTACGGTAGCGGTCATATCAATCTTTGGAATTTGTAAATCACCGGTAACATTGGCTTCTACATCAAGTATAGCTTTACCGTAAAGAAAATTGTTGTCTTCTGATGAAGCATTCAACATTTGAAACTTGTCGGCTTTGATTTTCAAATTAAAAGTCGGATTCAGAAATGTTTCCGTACCGATTTCTCCAGAGATAACGAAAGCATTTTTATTTTCGTCCAGAACAGTAAAATCAGTCATGCGTAATCCTGCGTTATTTACAGATAACTTTTCATTTTTTAAAGTGAACCCACTGTTAAACATAGCTATTTTAAAATCGGCATCATCAAAATTAAGATAACCCTCGTATTTGGGGTTTTGGGTAGTTCCTGTAACGTTAAAATTTCCTGAAATATTGCCATGGCCTCCAATGATTTCCCCTTGTGAAAACCCAGTTAAGGCGCTCATTTTAAATGTATTGATATCAATATCTAAATCCAATTTAGTGTCTTCAATGTCCGCTATATAGTTTCCTTTCATATCAAGGTCAATATTGCCACCTTTCATCCTTGCTTCCAAATTATAGCTTTTACCGTCAACTGATTTTCCATCTAGACTTAATTTTCCCAAATCTACATCCAGTATAGATAGTTTTGAAATATCCAAATCAGCAATAAAGCCTGTATCGTTAAAAGGTTCTTCTATAATAAACTTACCAGAAAGATTTCCTTTTGCTAGGTGTTGATTAGGATTTAGATAGCTAAAAACTTCCTGTAACTTGAAATTATTAAAATCAAAACCGATGTGGTTTTTGTCTGAGGAATTCAACTTATCAGTAATTTCTATAGATTGCGTATTCTTATTAATTTTGAAGTTGTTGAATGCTAAATTTTTGTCTGTAATAATTATTTCGTTGTCTTGCGGTATCGTCCAAATTTCTTTGTTTAAAACTAGGTTTGTTGGCACAACATGAAAACGTAAACGCTCACGATCTCCAGTAACTTCTGCTTCAATATTCATTATTTCAGTTTCATCATAACTGGCTAAAAATGATAATGACAATTCATTATTTGTTTGATTGCCCTTAATTTCGGATTTTGGTAATAATAATGATCCTGCATTTATTTCGTTGAAACCAAAATTGAAGCTAAATTTATCTTTATCCGTATTCATATAAAAAGCTAAACTGTCTACCTCATAGCCGCTGTAATTAATATGTGGTGCATATATATTAGCGATAAGTTTTCGGTTTATTTCATTAAAATCTACCGAGATATCGATAGTGTCTAAATCTTTAATATTAACTAAAAAAACCTCGTTTAAAATTGGGGCTTGAGCTATGTGTCCCCTAAGTTTTAAATTTACAGGCTTGCTTAAAGTATCTGGCACTTCAGTGTCGCGATAAAAATAACTAAAAACATGGCGTTTTAAAGCTTTGCTAAATGTTTCTGGATTGGTATTGGATTGTAGATTAAAATCTAATAATTTATTTTGAACTGAAAAGGAGGTGCTGTCTTGCCTTACATAAGCCATGGCATTAATATCACCCAGCAAATAAGTTTTATTATCATAGACTACGACGCCTTCGTCCAGAATAGCAGCCAGGTCAAAACGTGATGTATTACCACTAAAATCCGCATAAAGTTTAAATCCTGTTTTAATATTTCGATTAAATAAACCAAGTGCTTGAAGATCTGCACCAACAACGTCTAATTCTAAAGTCACCTTAGGCGCTACGGAATCCAAAACTATAGTAGAAACCAAATCAGCATTAATATTTTTGTCTTTATATTTTGAAGTCAGGTTGCCTGTACCGTTTTTAATTTGTCCTTCCAGTTTTAAATTATTTATAGCATAATTATTAAAATTAAAAGAATTAATCGTCGCTTCAATATCAGCATCTAATGCGTTTATATTTTTTCCGTTTCCGCTAGTTTCAATGGTTGCTGTTAGCTCACCCAATTTTGGATTATTCAACAATGTATTCAATTGGTAATTTTCTATGGTTATTTTCCCACCAAAAGCTATGTCGTCATTACTTTTAAATTCACCATCAATAGTAGCAATACCTTGTGTTGTTGATAATTTGGATTTGGTTTTAAAAGAAGTAAGCCCACCTTGTATGTTCCCTGATAACTTTACATTTTCTGGAAGTGAAATGTTCAATTGCTTTTCATCAATAAATTGGATGAGATCGTTTTTCGTGGTATGTATTGAAAATTCTGGGATATTATATTGAAGTTTATCAGGATTGGTAACGTTTTTAATAGTACCATTTGCAGAAACCTGGGTTGAATCTCCCCAAAAGATGTTTGCATTTTGTAAATCGATGTCAGATAAATACCCAGAACCTTTTATGTTTCCACTGAAATTTTTTCGGCTTAAAACGGAAAAGTATTTGTTTTCTTTAAGCTGAGGCTGAAGATTGGAAAGGTCATTAGTGTTTATCTGAATTTCTGGAAAATCTAAATTAATTTTTGAATCTTCTGGCGCTTCCAATAGCGATTCAAGCGTTGCATAATTCATGGAAAGATTACCCTGAATTTCACTTTCATTAAGAGCAACAACTATTTTGGAGACGTTTAATTTTTTATCTGTGATGGTTGTTTTAAGTTTGAATGCTTTAAGATGATACCCCGATTTCTCAATAAATGATGCAGATTGGATATCTACTCCAGCGGTTTCATCTTTTATAGCTATAGAATTAGCTTTCAAATTCAAGTTGCTAAGGATTAAAGCATTTGGATTGAAAACACCTTTTTTGGTTTCAACTTGTCCAGCGTAGTAGCCAATTTTATTGTCTATTAAGATGATATTGTTAACGGTCATCCTAAAATTTGGCCATTCAAATAGCTTTGTATCGTTTTCAATGTTGTTGTTTGCCTCATTTGGTTTATCGGTAATCGCATTGGTTTCTGTTTGGGTGTAAATTTTTATTGTTGACTTTTTTAATCTAAGCGCTTCTATATTAAATGTATTACTGGACAGTGTAGCGTTTGGAATTTCAGCATAAAATTCATTAATATCAGCATCAACTCTTATAAAGTCTATTTCTGATTGATAATCAGCAATTATATTTTGAAGTTCTAAAGTTTCCGCGGAAAGTGTAGGTAAGGGCACCGGTTCTTCTTCCTCTATTTGAGGCACTGGTTTTTGATAAAATTTTATGTTTGCATCTGAAAGTTTTAAGTTTTCAGCCCTAAACTCCATGGTTTCAATATTGGTAGTTTCCATATTTGCCAATAATGTTCCAAATACAAAATGGCTGTCAATTCCTGCAACTTCATCGTTGTAAACCACATTAAAATCCTTTAGATTGAGACGCCCTAAAGTGAATGCCATAGGTGACGCCGTGGTATCAGCTGGTGTGCTGGTCGTGTTTGAAGATGGAAAAGCATCCATCAAAAACTCAAAATTATAGCCAGAAATGGTGTCTTTTCTATGAATGTTAGCACGAACACCACGCCAACCTAAAGCATCCAGCCCTACACCTTTTCCTGTTATAACAGGCCACAACGCAATATTAGCTTCTAATGTTTTTGAATAAATTAATGTATCTCCTTTAGTGTCCTCTAAGTAAAGACCGTCTATTTCAATATCACCATCAAAAGTAAGAAACAGTTTATCTATGGTTATTTTAGTGTTTGTTTTATCACTTACATAAGTTACTAACTTATCCTTGATGATGTTTTGCCCCCAAGGACTTCTGACAAATAATACAACTAGGATAAAAAATATAAGGAAACCCAAAGCAATCTTACCAAATATTCTAAGAATACGATAACGTTTCTTTTTTGATGGTGTATTGGTATGTGTTGAAGCCTCAGTTTTCAATATTAAAAAATTGGGTGTAAACAAATTTAGTAATACCAGTCATTTAGTTGTGCTATATATCAATTAATTATTGACTGTTTCAATAAAAAAAACCCAAGCATTGCTGCTCGGGATTTTGGAATTTAGTTTTTGGAATTTGAGATTACTTTTTTCAAAGGAATTTCTAATACCTGTAATACTCAGGCTTATAAGGGCCTTCTGGTTTTACACCAATATAACTGGCTTGGTCTTCACGAAGTTCTGTTAACTCCACACCAATTTTTTCTAAGTGTAATTTTGCTACTTTTTCATCAAGATGCTTTGGTAACATATACACATCGTTTTCATATTTATCGCTATTATTCCATAACTCTAATTGTGCTAAAGTTTGGTTTGTAAACGAGTTACTCATTACAAAACTCGGATGCCCCGTAGCACAACCTAAATTTACTAAACGGCCTTCGGCTAGAATAATAATATCTTTTCCGTTAATGGTATATTTATCAACTTGTGGCTTAATCGTATTTTTAGTATGTCCGTGGTTTTTGTTTAACCAAGCCATATCAATTTCATTGTCAAAATGCCCAATGTTACAAACGATTGCTTTATCTTTTAAGGCTTCGAAATGACGTGATTGAACGATATCTTTATTACCTGTAGTGGTAATTACAATATCTGTATTACCAATAACGGTTTCTAATTTTTTAACTTCAAAACCATCCATAGCCGCTTGCAAAGCACAAATAGGGTCAATTTCGGTAACCGTTACAATACTTCCTGCACCTTTAAAAGAGGCTGCTGTACCTTTGCCTACATCGCCATAACCACAAACGGTAACTCGTTTTCCGGCTAACATAAGATCGGTAGCACGACGAATAGCATCAACAGCACTTTCCTTACATCCGTATTTATTATCGAATTTAGATTTAGTAACAGAATCATTTACATTAATAGCAGGCATTGGCAATGTGCCGTTTTTAACACGTTCGTAAAGTCTGTGAACACCCGTAGTGGTTTCTTCGGATAAGCCTTTAATTCCAGCAGTTAATTCAGGATATTTATCCAAAACCATATTGGTTAAATCGCCACCGTCATCCAAAATCATGTTAAGCGGTTTTCTGTCTTCTCCAAAAAATAAAGTTTGCTCAATACACCAATCAAATTCTTCTTCGGTCATGTCTTTCCAAGCATAAACCGATGTTCCAGCAGCAGCAATGGCAGCAGCAGCTTGATCTTGCGTTGAGAATATATTACAAGAGCTCCATGTTACTTCGGCTCCTAAAGCTTGCAAGGTTTCAATTAGCACAGCCGTTTGGATTGTCATGTGCAAACATCCAGCAATTCTTGCGCCTTTTAGCGGTTGAGAATTTCCGTATTCTTCACGTAAACTCATAAGCCCGGGCATTTCTGCTTCGGCTAATTCTATTTCTTTTCGTCCCCAATCAGCAAGTGTAATATCTTTTACTTTATTGGCTACATAAGGCATTGTTTTTGTGCTCATATCAATTTTTATTTTTGTTTTAAAACCTAGATTTCATGATGGTTAGTACTTAAAAAATGGCTAAATTCGCCGTATAAAAGTATTCATTTGCTTAGGCGGTGCAAAGATAACTAATTATTTTCAGAATATTAATGCCACTTTATAAAACCATTTTTCCAAACTCACAAACTGCTGTTAAAATTTGGAAGATTACTGAATCTTACGATGATTTAATGCAATCCGTAACCTTAAAACCTAAAAGTTTAGAGCGTGTTTTAGGTATGAAAAGTGAATTGCATCAGCGCGGATTTTTAAGTGTGCGTAAGTTGTTGGCTGAATTTGACTATTTGGATGAAGATTTGTTTTATGATGAAAATGGTAAACCACATTTAAAAGATGGTAAACAAATATCTATAACCCATTCGTTTAACTTTTCTGCGGTTATTGTCAGTGATGGTTTGGTTGGAATCGACATTGAAAAACAACGAGACAAAATCACGATTATAGCCCACAAGTTCATTGATTATGAGTTTGATTATTTGAAAGAAGCCGACACGGATTATATTAAAAAACTAACAGCTATTTGGTGTGTAAAAGAATCGTTGTATAAGTTGTTTAAAACCCCTGGATTGAGTTTTAAAAAGCATTGTTTGGTGATACCTTTTGAGTTAATTGATGATGAAACTGTAGCTTGGATAGATTATGAAGATAAAAAACATAGATATGATATTCATTTTTTAGAATTTGAAGGCTTTACCTGTGCTTACGCCATAGCTTAATGAGTATTTATAAAACCATACAAGCTTCAATTTTAAAAGGCGAAAAGCTTCTTGCGGTTTTAATAGACCCTGATAAATTTATTTTTGAAAACACAAAATCCTTTATTGAAAAAGTAAATGTCTCAATAGCTACACATATTTTTGTTGGAGGCAGCAGTGTTGAAGAATATAAAACAGATATTTTAGTCAATGAAATTAAAAAGTTCACTGATTTACCAATTGTGTTATTTCCTGGTGATGTTTGCCAGATTTCAGATAAAGCTGATGCGTTATTGTTTTTATCATTACTGTCCGGACGAAATGCTGAGTATTTAATAGGAAAGCATGTTAAGGCCATTTCGAAATTAAAACAAACTAATTTGGAAATTATTTCAACAGGCTATTTATTGATTGAAAGCGAGCAAGAAACGGCAGTAGAAAAAGTAACTCAAACCAAACCAATATCTAGAAACAACATTCAAAATATAGTTGATACAGCTAAAGCAGGTGAGTTATTAGGGATGAAACTTATATATTTGGAAGCAGGTAGTGGTGCAAAAACACCTTTGAATCCAGAAATAATTGAAGCAGTAAAAAAAGAATTACATATTCCGTTAATAGTGGGCGGAGGTATTAGAACTAAAAAACAATTAGAAAACGCTTATCGTTCAGGAGCAGATGTAGTAGTAATTGGAACTGCTTTTGAGGATGATGAATTGTTTTTTGATGAATTGAAATCCCCATTGTCCGTTGGACATTTCCCCAAAGGGGAAAAATAAAAGAGATTAGTAAAATTTATAGATTAAGTTTAACACATAACAGTTTCTCTCCTTCGGAGAGATTAAGAGAGGATGAAAATATCAGTTGAATTAACCCTAACGCCATTGCAGGACGATTTTGAACCTGCCATTATCCATTTTATTAAAAAGTTACGCGCTTCAAATTTGAAAGTGCTTGAAAATCCATTGAGTACTCAAGTTTATGGCGATTATGATGAGGTGATGCATGTCCTTCAAAATGAAATAAAAGAAGCTTTTGAGCTTATTGAACGCGGTTTGCTTTATATGAAAATCGTAAAATCGGACAGACAGGACTATGAGCCCCATTTTTGAGTTTTTTCTAGAACCTTATAGAAATAGAGAAACCTCATTAATAATTCTTGAGGCTATTGCATTTGTTTTTGGCATCGCTAGTGTTGTTTATGCCAAAAGAGAAAATATTTTGGTGTATCCCACGGGGTTGGTTGCAACCGTAATTACTGTATACATTTTTTTAAAGGATGAATTGATGGGAGATATGATGATGAATTTTTACTTCTCAATTATGAGTATTTATGGTTGGTGGAACTGGTCTAGAAAAAAAGAAAACAAATATGTAGTACCTATTTCAAGAACAAACTTTAAAGAAAAGATGATTGGGTTTGGCATGTTTGTAATAACAATACTATTTACCTATGCGGTTTACAAAGGCTACGGCACTGAAATAACCTTTTCAAATTATATTGATATTTTTACCTCTGGTGTATTTTTTACTGCCATGTGGTTTATGGCTAATAAGAAGTTAGAAAACTGGATATTGTGGATTTTTGCTGATATTATTACAGTACCTCTTTATGCCTACCGAGGTTGGGGCATTTTGTCATTGCAATATATAATCTTTACTATATTAGCAATTCAAGGCTATTTAGCATGGAAGAAAAATTTAAGCAAGCGCCCTCAAATTGCATAAAAGTGGTTTTGTTTGGGCCAGAATCTACGGGGAAAACCACGTTATCTCGTCAGTTGGCACGTTATTATAATTCGGTTTGGGTGCCGGAATACGCACGCGAATATCTTCAAAATAAATGGAATAATGAACGCAAAACCTGTGCGCCAAAGGATTTGTTGCCTATTGCCGAAGGCCAAATGAAATTGGAAAATGAATTGGCTAAAAAAACAGATTCTGTTTTGATTTGCGATACAGATTTGTTGGAAACCAAAGTGTATTCAGAGGCTTATTATTTAGGAAGTTGCGACCCCATTCTTGAAGAATATGCACTTAAAAATAAATACGATTTATATTTTTTAACTTATATTGACACCCCTTGGGAGGCCGATGATTTACGTGATAAATCTGAACAAAGAATGGACATGTTTAAGGCTTTTGAAAACGAATTAATAAAGCAAAACAGACCTTATGTTTTACTTAAAGGAGGCAAGAAAGACCGTCTTGAAACTGCAGTAAAACATATAGATGAATTATTAAAAAAAGAATAAATGTTTACAGAAAAAGATCTAGAACAAATACATAACAAAGGCATAACTATAGATCAAGTAAATGCTCAAATTTCTCGTTTAAAAAATGGCATGTCCTTTTCTAATTTGGTTGCTGCAGCAACAGTTGGGAAAGGTATTGAGACGTATAATGAGGATGAAAAGAAACTATTAATTGATTTATACGACACAAAAAAAGAAGCGTTATCTATAATAAAATTTGTACCAGCTTCTGGTGCCGCCACACGTATGTTTAAGTTTTTGTTCCAGTTTTTAAAAAGCTTTAACCCTTCAAAGGAAAGTATTAAAGAATATGCAGAACGTAAAAATGATGCTTTAATTGAAAAATTTGCCACCGATCTAAAAAACTTTCCATTTTATAATCAAACTTTAGAGAAAGCTAAACTTATTAATTCAGCTTTTGAAGCATTACCTGAAGATGAAAAGTGTTTGGAGTTTGTAAAAATAATGTTGGATAAAGATGGATTAAATTATAGTTTTCTCCCAAAAGGGTTATTGCCATTTCATAAATACCAAGATAAAGCTATCACAGCATTTCAAGAGCATTTGTTTGAATCTACTTTATATGCTTCTTCAAACGGGAATGCGAATCTCCATTTTACAGTTTCAGAACAACATCACGACTACTTTAAAAAGGAATTGAACAACGTAAAAGAGGCTTTGGAGAAGAAAACCAAAATCACTTTTGATGTGTCTTATTCTTATCAAAAAGAAGCTACAGAAACCTTAGCATTAACTAAAAGCGGTCAGGTTTTTAGAAAAAAAGAGGGTTCTATTTTATTTAGACCAGCTGGACACGGCGCACTTCTAGAAAATTTAAATGATTTAAATCATGACATCATTTTTATTAAAAATATAGATAACATAGTAGTTTCAGATAAAAATATTGAAATATCCCGGTATAAGAAGTTGCTGGCAGGTGTTTTAATTGAAGCTCAGGAAAAGGCTTTCAGTTATCTTAAAAAATTAGATGAAGGAAATTTAACTGACACAGATCTCAAATTAATTTTTTTGTTTCTGCGTTATAGATTAAATAACCCTATTGAATTGGATTTTGATGCATTAACTGATGGTAAAAAGACCACTTTTTTGCGACATAAATTAAACCGACCAATACGTGTTTGTGGCATGGTTAAAAATGAGGGAGAACCTGGGGGCGGCCCGTTTTGGGTTAAGGACAAGGATGATAAAATCTCGTTACAAATTGTGGAATTTGCGCAAATTGATTTTAGAAGAAGGACCCAACAAAGTATCGTTTATAAAGCAACGCATTTTAATCCTACCGATTTGGTTTGTGGTGTTAAAAACTATAAAGGCGAAAAGTTTAACCTTATGGATTTTGTAGATCCGGAAGCAGCATTTATAACTATGAAAACACAAAATGGTACAGATATTCAGGCGCTGGAATTACCTGGTTTATGGAACGGTAGTATGGCATATTGGAACTCCATTTTTGTAGAAGTGCCTTTAAAAACCTTCAATCCTGTTAAAACAGTAAACGATTTGCTAAAACCCGTACACCAAGTTCAATAATGCTTAATAAAGATATTTTATTAAACGAACTCAATTTTAAAGCTATCAGAAGCTCAGGCAGTGGTGGGCAACATGTAAACAAAGTGTCTTCAAAAATTGAACTGAGTTTTGATTTGGCTAATTCTTTAGCTTTTACAGATGAAAAAAAAGAACGTATTATTCATAAACTACAAAACAGATTAACCAAAGAGGGTGTTTTAATTTTGCAATGTGATGAAAGTCGCAGTCAGCATAAAAATAAAGAGATTATTATAAAACGGTTCTTTAGTATTATTGATGCTGCTTTAATAATACCAAAAAAACGGATTCGTACAAAAGTTCCAAAATCCGTTATAAGAAAACGATTGAAAAGCAAGCGTCATCTTTCAGATAAAAAGGCAAATAGAAAAAAGCCAGATGTCGATTAAAAAAAATCGTAATTTATAATTCATTTTCAGTAATTGCTTATTACATTTGCAATGTTCTCATAAAAGGGGTGCCTATTATCGGCTGAGATCATACCCATTGAACCTAGAACAGGTAATGCTGTTTAGGAAATGAACGTTAAGAAAATGTCCAGTGGACATTTTTAGTGAGTGCCAAAGAATTATCAAATTAAGAAGCTTTCACGATTAGCGCAAGGAAATGAAGTAATTTGCTTCAAAATAAATTATTAACAATAAAGAATAATTACCTCTTTTTATTCGATTATAAACATAATCGTATGAAAAATTTATTTCTTTTTTTAACACTCTTAGTGTTATCAGTCAGTGCTAATGCACAACAAAATCAAGTTCAACAAGATTCAACAAAAACAGAAAAACTAGACGAAGTTTTGGTAAAAGCGGTACGTGTTGATGCCGATTCTCCAATTACGCATTCAAACGTTTCAAAAGAAGAACTGGCAAAACGTAATTTGGGGCAGGATATTCCAATTCTACTTAACTATTTGCCGTCTGTGGTTACCACAAGTGACGCAGGAGCTGGTGTTGGTTACACGGGTATTCGTGTACGTGGTACGGATGCTACACGTGTGAATGTAACTATTAACGGAATACCCTATAACGACCCTGAGAGTCAAGGCACGTTTTGGGTAAATTTAGGAGATTTTGCGTCCTCTACGGAGAGTTTACAATTACAACGTGGTGTAGGTACTTCAACAAACGGATCAGGTGCCTTTGGAGCGAGTTTAAACTTACTTACCGATGCGTTTTCTGAAGAAGCCAATGCGGAAATCTCTAATAGTTTTGGGAGTTTCAACACGCGAAAACATACTGTAAAACTAAGTACAGGACAATTATATGCGGATGCTGAGCGCAGTAGAAGTATTGAAATTTCTGGGCGTTTTTCTAAAATCTATTCCGATGGTTATGTAGATAGAGCCTTTACCGATTTAAAATCATATTTCATACAAGGGATTTACAAAGATGATAATACCTTAATTAAAGGGTTGACTTTTGGAAATAAAGAGCAAACCTATCAATCTTGGTTTGGTTTAACGGCAGAAGAATTGCAGGAAAACCGTCGTCAAAACCCATATACTTATGAGAATGAAACCGATAATTATTGGCAAGACCATTACCAATTGCATTGGAATGAGCGTTTAGATAATAGTTGGTCGACTAATTTAGGATTAAACTATACCAAAGGAAAAGGGTATTTTGAACAGTATAAACCAGAAGAGTCAGCAGAAGACTTTGCTAACTTAATTGAAGACGATTCCGATGTTATTGTTCGTAGATGGTTGGATAATAATTTTTATGTTATTAATGCCAATGTAACCTATAAAAAAAATGCCTTAGAAATTATTTCTGGGGTATCTTATAACACCTACTCTGGAGATCATTTCGGGGAAGTGATTTGGGGAAGTGATTTAGCTCCAAATACAAGTATTAGAGACCGATATTACGAAGGCGATGCTACTAAAAATGATTTCAGTGTGTTTTCAAAAGCTACTTTTAAATTAGCGAAAAAAATTACTGGTTTTGTCGATTTACAGGGCCGTTTTGTGAGTTATAAAACAAATGGAATAAATTCTGATTTAGTAGATTTTGTTACCGATGCTAATTTTAGTTTTTTCAATCCCAAAGTAGGGGTAACTTATAAATACAGTAATGTAAATAGTTTTTACGCATCTTTTGCGGTAGCAAATAGAGAACCAAATAGAGATGATTTTAAAGCGGGAATTACCGAAAACGAAACTCTTAATGATATTGAGTTAGGTTGGCGTTACAATACCAACAACGTGAGTGTAAACACAAATTTATACTACATGTTTTACCAAAACCAGTTGGTTTTAACCGGTGAACTTGATGATGTTGGTAGCCCAATTAGAGCAACTAGCGGGCGAAGTTATAGATTAGGATTGGAGGTTGATGCTAACATTAAATTTAGTGACATGTTCAATACATCAACAAATATGGCCTTAAGCAGCAATAAAAATAGAAACTTCAATACTTCTATAAATGGAGAATTGGTAAATTTAGGAAATACAAACATTTCATTTTCACCAGATATTGTTATTGGTAATGCTTTAAATTTTTATCCAATTAAAAACTTACAAATATCATTTTTAAGCAAATATGTTGGAGAGCAGTTTATGGGAAATACTGATAATGAAGCATCTATTTTGGAGAGTTATTTTGTAAATGACTTTAACGTTAATTATGAAATTAAACCGAAAAAGCTATTTAAATCTATAACCTTATCGGCTTTGGTCAATAATATATTTAACAAAGAGTATGTGTCTAACGGCTATTTTGGTTCTTTTGATTTTGATGATCCCTCAAGTGCAACAGGAACTACTACAGGCTATTTTGCAGGCTATTACCCCCAAGCCACAACAAACTTTTTAGTTGGTGCTACTTTGAAGTTTTAGTGTATAAATACTTTTCTATTCCCCTCCTTCGGAGGGGTTAGGGGAGGAATTAATTAGAAATTATAAGTGTATTCCCATTTTGTTCAACACGGTAGTTTCTTAAACCACAGCGTAACGTACTATTATTTAAAGGAAGCCCATTTACCAAACTGTACTCATTTTTATCGGCGCAACCACAAGTCGCGTTCAATCCAGAATTAACCAGTACCGAACATTCGCTTTGTACGTGGTTTGGGTCTGTTGCATCCCATGCAAAAAAATCGGCACCTGTACTAGCTATCAGTATACCGCCATTTCCAGCATTTGCTATATATACCGAATTCCCCGCAAATTGTAACTGACTGTATTGAGGTAAATTTAAGTTTACCACTTCATTTACACCAATATCCAAAAGGAATTTGCAGTTTTCATTTTCATTGGAATTATTACTGCAAGACGCTAAGATTAAAAACAAAATTATCGCACTAATAGTGGACTTCATAGTTCTAAAAATTTTATTTGCAATTTACGACAAAAAGTAATGACACCAATTGTAAATTCATTAGGTAAATGGTATTCGCTTAAATTTTTTGTATATTTGTTATACAATCTCGTGTAAGCGGGATTTTTTTTATATGCTGAACTTGTTTATTCATAAATATCAATTTTAAATCAAGGTATTCATGAATTTTTAATTTCGGCATCTTTTTATTAAATAAACGATGAAGTTATGAGTAAAGTATCATACTATACGCCTGAAGGATTAAAAAAATTAAGAGGAGAATTAAAGCAATTAAAAGATGTTGAGCGTGTTAAGGCCTCAAGAGCTATTGCTGAAGCTAGAGATAAAGGCGATTTAAGTGAAAATGCCGAATACGACGCCGCTAAAGAAGCGCAAGGTATGTTAGAAATGCGTATAGCCAAATTAGAAGATGCGTTGGCTGGGGCACGTGTTATTGATGAATCCCAAATGGATAATTCTAAAATTTTAGTATTATCCAAAGTGAAAATAAAGAACCAAACCAATGGTATGGAAATGAACTATACCTTGGTGGCTGATGGTGAAGCAGATTTGGCTTCTGGTAAAATATCTGTAAACTCACCAATTGGAAAAGGGTTATTAGGCAAATCTGTTGGTGATGTTGCCGAAATTCAAGTACCTAATGGCGTTATGAAATTTGATATTATTGAGATTTCTAGATAAAAATAAAATAAATAGACCTGTCAGGTTTTTAAAACCTGACAGGTCTGACTAAAATTATGGCATCCATTTTCACTAAAATAGTTAACGGAGATATTCCTTGTTATAAAATAGCAGAAACTGAAGATTTTTTGGCTTTTTTGGATGTAAATCCCAATAGCAAAGGGCATACCTTATGCATCCCAAAAAAGGAAGTTGATAAAATTTTCGATTTAGATGAAACTACTTATAATGGATTAATGGTTTTCTCTCGACAAGTAGCTTTAGCCATTGAAAAAGCAATTCCTTGTAAACGTTTAGGGGTTACCGTTATTGGTTTAGAAGTGCCGCATGCACACGTGCATTTAATACCTTTGCATACTATGGAAGATGCTCGCTTTATTCAAAAGGTAAAATTATCTGAACACGAATTTCAAGAAATTGCAAAAGCCATTAAAGCGCAGTTATAAATTGGAATAAGTTATAGCACTAATAATTGCCAATAGAATAAAAACCACTGCGCCAATAATAATCCAAGTTGTCTTTTTTAAATACATAGTAACTTTTTTAGGTACCAAAGCCTTGTGGTGATATTTAAAAACGAGTTCAATGTCTTCGGTCCATTGTACAGGATAAATAATACTATTACAGTTTTTGCAAATAATCTCGTGCTTAATTTCTGGGGTTATTTTTTTGTAAAATTTAGTTTCAACAAAACGTTGCTTAAAAGTTAATCGTAAGCTTTCGTTATTGTAACATTCAGGACAATTATTCTTTAAAAAAACTTCTTTTATGGTAATGAATTTATCAGGCATAATTTGTTGCGCGTTTTAATGAAATTTGTACTGTCGTGCCTTTTCCCTTTTCAGATTGTAAAACTTTTATTTTGCCATCATGAAAATCTTCAATAATACGTTTTGTTAATGATAAACCCAAGCCCCAGCCACGTTTTTTAGTCGTATAGCCCGTTTCAAATATTTTAGTAAAATCTTTTTTAGCGATACCTTTTCCAGTATCGGAAACATTTACTTTTACGTTGTTTTCAAGTTGAGAAATTTCAATAGTAAGCTTTCCTCTACCTTTCATGGCATCAATGGCATTTTTCACTAAGTTCTCAATCGTCCAACTGTAAAGCTGTTTGTTTAGGTTTACAGGTATATATTGATTGGGTGTTATAAGTTCAAAATCAATAAGTTTGGACGATCTGGATTTTAAATAATCATAAGATTCAATGGTCTCTTTTACAATATCTGTAACCTCTAATATTGGTAAAGACCCAATTTTACTAAAACGTTCGGTTATGGTTTGGAGACGATCTACATCTTTTTCAATTTCAATAATATAATCGGGGTTCACATTTTCACTTTTTAAAATCTCTGTCCAACCAATCAAAGAGGATAAGGGCGTGCCTATTTGATGCGCCGTTTCTTTAGCCATACCAGACCAAAGTTTGTTTTGTGTTGCGTTTTTGTTGCTGCTATAAAAGAAAAAAATCACAGCTACAAACAATACAATAATTAATAAAAGGGCCAGTGGATAATACTTTAATTTGTTGAGTAAAGGCGAGTTTCCGTAATAAATGGTGCTGTTAAGTTTACCATCAAACTTTACTTCAATGGGCTTATTTTCACTTTTAAACTTTGTTATTAATTTTTTTATATAAATGGAATCCTTTAATTGGTTTTCATCAATATTGAGATGACTTCCAATACTACCATTTTTATTAATTTCTAAAACAGGAGTACTTGTATTACTATTTAATATTTTTAAGGTTAAATCTAAATTAGTATTGTTGTCATCAGAATTAATTAAATCAGTTTGAGCAAAAGACCATACTTCCATTTTAGTACGTTCTTCATTCTTAAAATGCTGAAAAAACTCATAGGTTTTCCATAAAATTAATGAAACAACAACAAAAGATGCTATGATTATAATCCACCGGAATGCATTGCTATTTTTGGTTAAAATCATGGTTCAATCAATTAATCAAGTAATATAATGCAAATCTGTTAATATTATTGTTCAAGTTGTTAGGAAATCGGTTTTTTAATAAAACAACATAGTAGTTACATTTCTTTTAAAGCCATATTGAAGCAAATTGTTGATATAGGTGCATTAATGTTGAAAACTAGTTTAAGATTTAATGTTTTTTTTGATTAGTTTTGTGGGAACTTATAAAAGTTTAATGACGTCGATAGATCCAAAGACTTTATCAACCAGTAAATTACATAGTTATTTGTTAAGTGCTATTGCGCCTAGGCCTATAGCTTTTGCTAGTACTTTAGACGCTGATGGGAATCCTAATTTATCACCATTTAGCTTTTTTAACGTGTTTAGCGCTAATCCGCCAATACTGATTTTTTCTCCCGCACGCCGCGTTAGGGATAACACAGTAAAACACACATTAGAAAACGTTGAAATTGTAAAAGAAGTAGTTATTAACGTGGTGGATTTTGATATGGTTTATCAAATGTCGTTAAGCAGCACCGAGTATGAAAAGGGAGTTAATGAGTTTGAAAAAGCGGGATTAACGATGTTGAAATCTGATGTTGTAAAACCATTTAGAGTCGCTGAATCGCCAGTACAATTTGAGTGTAAAGTAAATGAGATTGTAAAATTAGGAACTGAAGGCGGTGCTGGGAATTTAGTGATTTGTGAGGTTGTAAAATTGCATATTGATGATGATGTTTTAGATGAAGATGGTTCTATAAATCAGCAAAAGCTCGATTTGGTAGCCAGAGCAGGTGGTAGTTTTTATACGCGGGCTAAAAAAGGATTTTTTGAAATACCAAAGCCTATTTTTAGTAAAGGCATAGGTGTTGACAGTTTCCCGGAGTATGTTAAAAACAGTATGGTTTTAACAGGAAATGATTTAGGAATGTTAGCAAATATAGAAGCTTTACCAACAGAAAAACAAGTAACCGCTTTTATTGAAGATTTAGGAGCGCGTTATCCAGATATTAAAACAAAAACGCACAGACAAAAACATAAATTGGCGCGTAATTATTTAAGTTTTGGTGATATTGAAAGTGCTTGGAAAATATTGCTGTCTTAAATTTTGAATAGTAAATAAGAATAAATAATTAAGAATAAAAATAGATTAAATGGAAGTTCAAGGAAGAATAAAAATGGTAGGAGAAACTCAAACTTTTGGTACTAATGGGTTTAGAAAAAGAGAAGTTGTTATAACAACTGAAGAGCAATATCCACAACATATTATGGTGGAATTTGTGCAAGATAAAACCGATTTATTAAACAATTACAAAGAAGGACAACAGGTAAAAATTAATATCAATATACGTGGTAGGGAGTGGGTGAATCCACAAGGAGAAACTAAGTATTTTAACTCTATTCAAGGATGGCGTATTGAAGCTTTGCAAAGTGAAGCAGGAGGCGATAATTTACCACCTGTGCCACCAGCAGATGCTTTTGAACCTGCTGGCGATTTAAATGAAGATGATCACGACGATTTACCTTTTTAAATGATTTTTATCATCCTGAACTTGTTTCAGGATCTTACATAAATAAACCTCAATGTTGAATTAACATTGAGGTTTTTTAATTTATAAGCATGCGTTACTTAACAGATAAAATATGGTTTCCAGATCTAAACGAAGCTACTGAGGATGGTTTACTAGCTGTTGGAGGCGATTTGTCTATTAAGCGTTTAATACTTGCATACAAATCTGGAATATTTCCTTGGTTTGAAAATGAAGAACCTATTTTATGGTGGTCGCCCAATCCACGTTTTGTATTGTTTCCAGATAAATTGAAAGTTTCAAAAAGCATGAAACAAGTGCTTCGAAATACCGATTATACGGTAACGATTAATAAAGATTTTGAATCTGTAATAACGGCATGTTCAAAAACGAAACGGCAAGGGCAATCTGGCACTTGGATAACCAAAAAAATGATTAAAGCTTATATTGAACTCCATGAATTAGGTTATGCAAAATCGGTTGAGGTTTGGAATGATGACCATCTTATTGGTGGACTTTACGGTATAGATTTAGGCAACGGTGTGTTTTGTGGCGAAAGTATGTTTGCCAAAGAAAGTAATGCCAGTAAAGTGGCTTTTATAAGCTTTATACAAAACACTAATTATAAACTTATAGACTGTCAAGTATATACCAATCATTTAGAAAGGTTTGGTGCTGAGGCCATTTCTAGAGACTTGTTTTTGAAGTATTTAAATGATTCAAAAACCTGAATTGTTATAAAAAATGTCGAACTTCGTTTAGATTAGGTTCTAATCAATTTGATTCCCTTATTTATAAAATTCATTTCAGTACATTACAAATAATTAGATTGACCTTCTGTAAGTGTTACTAATCCCAATGAAATTGAGACCTGTCAGGTTTTTAAAACCTGACAGGTCTGGAACATCTGAGATTGTTAAACTGATGACAATTAATTACATAACATTTATTTTTCAATTTTTGCCATGTACTTATAAAATTCATAAATCTAAATAATGACGATTAAAAACAAAACAATTACTCAAGGCTTTATTGTTTCAGGATTAATGAATTTATCGGTCTTAATTTTTTCTAGATTATTTACGAATGCAACTATTCCTGAATTCGACCCAGTTGTGATGTCAAACTTTGGGTTATTAATGATTGTAGTTTGGGGTTTAGCATATATGTCTATTGCTAAAAATTATCAAAAAGTAAAATGGCTTGTTGGCGTTTTTGTAATTGAAAAATTTATTTATGGCTATGTTTGGATTAAATGGATGCTGGAAAATAACATTTCAGATGTTTATGAAGAAGATCTCATGGCAGGATTATTCTACTCAATCTATGGAATAAATGATTGGATATTTTGCTTATTCTTTCTTTTCGTTTTTATTAGATTAACTAAGACAACTAGTGAATCTTAAATTCTATTTTTTAAATTTTAGAGCAAACCCTACTCCAATTTAGAAACTTCAAAACCCCACTGCGCAATAGATTCTACTAAAGGAATTAAAGTTTTCCCAAGTGTAGTAAGTGAGTATTCAACTTTTAAAGGTGGCTTGGTTGTGTAAACTTTTCGATTGATGACGCCATCCTCCTCTAAAGTTTTTAGTTGTAAACTCAATGTCCGTTCAGTAACAGTGGGCATTTTTTTACGCAGTTCATTATAACGTAAAACACCATCTTTTAAATAATATAAAATAACTGATTTCCACTTGCCACCTATAACACCCATGGTAAGGCTCGAGCAACAAGGGTATTCTTTTCCGTTAAATGTGTACATAATTCGCTATTATTTTATAAAAAATCCAACTATCCTTTTTAACCGTTATTGCAAATGTAAAATACTATACTTAGTTTTGCAACTATAATAATTATAGGTTAAAAAATAAAATATGAGTTTTATAGAATCTATGCAGAAACGTTATACCACTAAAAATTATAACAGCTCTAAAAAAATTGAAAAAGAAAACATTGAGAAATTACAGGAAATTTTACGTTTAACACCGTCTTCCATAAATAGTCAACCATGGAGATTTACTTTTGTGTCGGATAAAAAAACAAAACAAAAGCTATCTGAAGTGTCATGGATAAACACCTACAAGGTACTCGATTGCGATACCGTGGTTGTATTTAGTAGAGTAAATAGCTTGCCTTTATTTGAAAAACAAATTGAAGAAGAACTGCCAAAAGGCGCAGTAGGTTATTACAAAGAATTTATAAAACCTAATCCCGAAGAACAAACTAAAGCTTGGTTTGATAAACAAGTGTATTTAGCTGTTGGTATTTTTTTAAGTGCCTGCGCAGAAATGGGTATTGATGCAACGCCAATGGAAGGTATTGAGCCTGAAAATTATGATAAAATTTTAGAGCAGAAAGATTATGCATCACTTGTTGCAGTAGCTATTGGATATAGAGATGAAGATGATTTTAACCAACCGAGTAAAAAGCCAAAATTACGTATGGCTATTAACAAAGTGGTGGAAAATATATAGGGTTATCCTTTATTCAGGCCTCACAGGTTTTAGAAGCACTAGTGTTTGGAAGACATAGTTTCAATAAAATGAAGATTCTTAACACCTCTTTCTTCTAATTTTTTTAGAAAAAAATCAGAATTCATTCTCCTCTTTTTGTAAAGAGGAGAGCAGAAATGAACTAAATTTATGACTAAAATTTAAAATTGAACAAAAAAGATTAATTAAACAGTTCCTCCCTTTTAAAAAAGGGAGGTGGATTTCGATTGAAAATCGGAATTCGGAGGGTTTGATAACAAAAATAAATTCACGCAAAAGTCTTCCCAACACTTATGTTTTAGAAACCTGTGAGGTCTTTTTAAATTTTCAATATCGCAGAAGTTAACACAAATACATTATTTTTACCTTTAGTATTAAAAGCTTCTAATCTATATTCTAAACCTGTTTGTAGTTTTAGAGTTTCTGATAATTGCCAACCAATTTGAGCCGTTGTTCTTTGGTCTACTTCTGGTTTTGAAATTTTACTTAAGCTTAACAAACCTTCAACCGAACCGACAAAATAGGGCTCTCCAATATCTAGTTTTTCACCATTTAAAGGAAAATCTACCGCAAAACGATACCGTTGTCTAAAAATAGTTCTAGTATCTAAAATGCGCTGTTCGGTTCTGAAACGATGTCCGTAACGGACTCCTAATTTTTGTTTTTTATAGTTGAATTGTTGCGTGAATCGTAATTCATCACTTCCAGTTTCGAATAAATCTCGATTTCGGTAATAGATGCCAAAACTTAAATCGTGACTAAAATTTAGCTTAAAGGTTGAAAAATGAAAGACATCAACTTGTTGTTGGGTATATTGAAAAGTAGCATTTCGATATAAAAAATAGCGAGAACGCATTGCAAAGTTCACACTGTAATTTTTTGATACTTTATGGTTTACAGCGAAAGCGGATTCACCCAAAGCCCTAAAATCATCTTGTGCGTTTGCGGTAAAACACAATAGTAAAAGAAATAAAGGGGTTAATTTTTTAATATAAAGCATGCTCGTATGAAGACGATGAAACAGGTCTTGATTTTTCAAACGCGCCAGTATTCTTAAAAGTAAATTCTTTTAAAAAGCGCTCGCCTTGGGTTTTAATTTCTGCAATAATTTCAAAATGAGTGTTCTTGCCAATAGGGCTATCAAGCACATAATTGATAAATTGCTGGTCGTTTTGTTCTAAAATATTTACATATTGTTTTTGAATTTTAATAAATCGTACTTTATCAAAATGAGTATCGAAATAATTCAACATCGTTTTAAACGCCAATTTCGGAATATGCTTTTTTTTAATAATAATTTCAATATCTTCTAAATTTCCTAAAGTATCAAACTCAACACTATAATGAAGTTTGTTAAGTTTAAATTTAGCTTCAAAACTTTGCTTTTCACCATCAGTTTCTTTGTAAAGTTTTAGATATTTTACTTGATCTAATATTTCATTAAAATAATGAAGTGCCATTTGCGGAAACTCAGAAGCATCAATGCGTTCTTCCTTTTCATTTTTGCTTTGTGAAAAGCTAGAATTTAAATAAAGTAACATAAAAAGTATTATGAGGCTATTATATTTCTTCATATCTAAAACAATTCGTTTCATGGTCGTTTACCATTCCTGTTGCTTGCATGTGGGCATAAACCACCGTGCTACCTACAAATTTGAAACCACGCTTTTTTAAATCTTTACTTAAGGTATCGCTTAAAGGTGTGTTTGCTGGTGCATCTCGGTAATTTTTAAGCTTGTTTTTAATAGGTTTCCCATCAACAAAGCTCCAAATGTATTTGCTAAAACTTCCAAATTCTTGCTGAATTTTTATAAAAGCTTGGGCATTAGTAACGGTGGCGTTTACTTTTAATTTATTTCTGATAATACCAGCATCTTGCAAAAGCGAATCAATTTTATCTTGCTTGTAATTTGCTATTTTTTTATAATCGAAATTATCAAAAGCATTTCTGAAATTTTCACGTTTACGTAACACAGTAATCCAACTTAACCCAGCTTGAAAGGTTTCTAAAATTAAAAATTCAAAAAGGGTGTCATCATCATAAACTGGCACGCCCCATTCATTATCATGATAAGCTTCGTAAAGGACATCGCCTTCACACCAACCACATCTGTGTTTTGTATTTGTCATGGTTTTGTAAGTTATAAAGTAAAAGTATGACAAATATCATCTTAATTAAAATATGTAGATGCTAATTTTGTGTCATCATATTTTATATCATTAATAAGATATCCCATGAATGTATTAATAAATAATAGTTTGAAAGGTAGTATGTCCTATCAAGAGTATAGAGATTTAGTTAAGCAATTAGCTGAAGAACACTCTACTACTGGCAATGAGAAAACAGAAGTTTTAATAAATTATACAAAACTGAACGATAGACGAATGAAGCGTTGGGATAAAACAGTTAAAATATCAGAGCTGTCTAAAAAAAGAATTAATGGGTTTACCCTTCCTGTTACTTGGTTGGTTATTGTTGAAAGTTGGTGTGCAGACGCTGCACATGTTTTGCCAGTACTTAATAAAATAGCTGAGTTAAATGATTTTATAGATATGAAAATTGTGCTTCGTGATGAAAACCCTGAGTTAATGGATACTTTTTTAACAAACGGAAATAAAGCCATCCCAAAAGTAATTATGATTGATAGGGAAACACATGAAGTTATAGAAACTTATGGCCCACGACCTAGCGAAGCAACAAGTTATGTTAATAGGTTTAAGGCAATGTATGGTACGTTAACACCAGATTTTAAAAAAGATTTGCAACATTGGTATAATAGCGATAAAGGTCAGAATGTGATTGAAGATGTCACTGAAATGCTTTGCAAGTCAGAACCTAATGTTTGCCAATAAAATTAAAAGTAATCGAACCTATTTGAGAAGGTTTTGAAGCATCTGCACTAAATTGAGCACCTTTTGCATATTCTAAAGCGTGTTCAACTAAACATGCGTTTGATGAAGTTGACGATGAGTTTAAGTATGCGTCTGTTACGCTTCCTCTAGCATTAACAGCAATATTTATAACAATTTTTCCATTTACCTCACATAAATAAACAGGTATTGGGATGTAGATTTTTTTTCTGTTTTTTAGTGAAAAGCTAATCGTACTTTTATTGTTGTTACCTTCATCTTGTTGCTTTTTTAAAAGGTCGTTTACTTTGTCGAAAGAAGATAATTCGTCTGTATTTAAACGAGATTCGTCTTCCAATTCGTATGCTTTCTCATAAGCTTTTTGGTTTTCTCCGGAATTTAATTGTTTTGGCACATAATCTTCTGGAGGAGCAATAGTTTTATAGGCTTGGGCAAAATGCTTACTTTGTTGTGTTTCGTTAAAGGCACTGTTGGTTTCAGCTTTACTGGCATTTAATTTTTCTAAAGCTTCGAGTATTTGAATCTCTTCTTCGGTGATTTCTTTCTCAGGCTCTAATTCATAATAACTTTCAGACATAAATTCACTCTGCTTTTTAAGACTTAAATTAAAAACAGAGAGTACCACGGTTCCAGCAATTAGAAGCGTAATGAGTAGGGCTTTATGTTGATCTGTTAGGTGCAAATCGATTTATTTAGAGCAATTATTTAATAAATATACGTAAAATAGAACAATTTAGTTTTTTAATGACCTTATAAAGGTTTCAATAGATGCCGCATCAGCCACATTAAAATTTCCAATTTTAGTACGTCTTAACGCTGATAAATGGGCTCCGGAATTTAAAGCTTTACCAAAATCGTTCACTAAAGAACGTATGTAAGTGCCTTTGCTACAAACTACTTTAAAATCAATATGTATTGAGCCTGTACTGAGCCTTTCAACTTCGCTCAAGATAGACTTCGTTGAAGTATCAATTTTAGTGATTTCGAATTCTGAAATGGTTACGGTTCTCGATTTAATTTCAACAGTTTCGCCAGTTCGAGCAAACTCATATAAACGTTTTCCATCTTTTTTAATAGCTGAAAAAATAGGAGGAAATTGTTGAATTTCGCCTGTAAATTGTTTCGTAGTATTATGAATTAAATCTTCCGTAATATGCTCTGTTGAAAACCTTTCATTTATTTCTGTTTCCAAATCAAAAGAAGGCGTAGTGCTTCCTAAAACCAGTGTACCCGTATATTCTTTTATCTGGGCTTGAAAAGAATCAATTTGCTTGGTCATTTTGCCCGTGCAAATTATCAACAATCCAGTTGCTAAGGGATCTAAAGTACCAGCATGCCCAACTTTTATTTTTTTAATATTGAAGGCTTGCCTAATTTCCCAACGGAGTTTGTTAACCACCTGAAAGGAGGTCCAGTTTAGAGGTTTATCAATAAGTAAAACTTGTCCAGATAGATAATCTTCAGAAGTTGACATATACTAATTAAAATAAGAAAAGGTAATAGCAATTAAGCCAACAATAACGCAGTAAATAGCAAAGTAAGTAAGCTTGCTTTTTTTAACTAGTGCAATCATCCAAGTACAGGCAAATAACCCTGAAATAAACGCAGCAATAAACCCTATTGAAAGTGAAGTAAAATTTGAGCTTTCATAAGTTAAATCGCCACTTATAACATCTTTCGCGATTTTCCCAAAAATTAGCGGAACAACCATTAAAAAAGAAAAACGAGCAGCTTTAGTTTTATCGTTTCCTAATAATACAGAGGTTGAAATGGTAGCCCCCGAGCGTGAAATACCAGGCAACATGGCAATAGCTTGAGAAACGCCAATAACCAATGCATCAATAAATGTCACTTTTTTATCTGTGTCTTTTGATCTATCAGCAAGGTAAAGCAACAGCGCGGTTATAATAAGCATAAAACCAACAAGTTTAATGTTTCCTCCAAATAACTCTGCAAATTGAGATTCGTAAGTGTATCCTATTACAACTGCAGGAATCATAGATAATGCAATTTTAGATATAAACTGTAAATCGTCATTCCATTTAAATTTTAAAGATCCTTTTATCAGGGCTAAAATATCTTTTCTAAAAACCACAATAGTACTTAAAGCGGTTGCAAAATGTAACACCACTGTAAATAGTAAACTTTCTTCAGGAATCGATTTGTCACCTAGAATAGCTTTTCCTAATTCTAAATGTCCACTAGAAGAAACAGGTAGAAATTCTGTAAGCCCTTGAATAACACCAAGAATAATTGAGTCTATTATATCCATGGCGCAAAAATATTAAAATAGTGTTATGAAATGCAAAAACTCTAATTTTATTTAGCTTTAAAGGTAGAGTCTCTAATAATTAGTGTCCCTTTTATCTCCACCATTTTATTAGTTATCGTTTCTGTCGCGCTTTCAATTTCTTCAATTAAGTATTTGGTAGCGGTCTCTCCAATTTTTTCACCAGGTTGATCAATGGTAGTTAGCATAGGTTCAATTATTGTAGAATTTGAAGAGTTACTAAAACCAACTACGGCAATATCTTCTGGGATTTTAATATTGAATTTTTTTAGTGTTTTAATAACACCAATGGCGGCACTATCAGTAATAGCAAAAATAGCATCTGGCCGCTCTTTTATGCTTAGCAGAATATTTGCCATTCTTTTTCCTTGTGTTAGTGAAATGTCATCAACACTAATAATAATTTTATCATCAACACCTATATGATGTTCCTTTAAGGCTCTTAAATATCCAGCATATCTTTTTTCCGAAGTATATGAAAACGCTCTTTCTTTAATGATAGCGATTCTTTTTTTACCAATATTTATTAAATGCTCAACAGCATTGAATGCTGCTTCTTCATCATTAATTGTAATTTGGGTACAAGGAATTTTATTAGATGCTTTATCAAATAATATTAATGGTATTTTATTTAGTATTGGCAAAATATTATCAATATCTCGTGTCATTTTTGTAAGCGAAGCTAAAATACCATCAACACCAAATTGTATCATGGTGTTAAGCATTTCAGTTTGTTTTATTTCATCGTTATTAGATTCTGAAATAATTACTCGATATCCTCTTGCGGAAGCTTCTTCTAAAATACCTCTAACCATGGTTGTTGTAAAATAGTGAGTTATATTTGGTACAATAACTCCTATAATATTTGATTTATGTTTACTGAAGCCCTTAGCAAAAATATTAGGAACATAGTGCATAGATTGTGCTAATCGTTTAACCTTTTCTTTTGTTGGGTCACTTATATCCGGATGATCGTTTAATGCCCTTGAAACTGTTGAAATTGAGAGATTTAACTCTTGAGCTATTTTTTTTAGAGTTGTGACGCCTTTTTTCATAATTCCTAAATGTTAAAATTTCAAATTGCAAACGTTTTCGCAAACGTTTGCGTACAAATATGCTAATTTTTTAGCACTTTTTTTAAGCATTTGCAAATACTTTTGTTCTAATAATAACTAATTCTAAATAAAAATGAAAAAAACTATTTTAACACTGTTATGCTTTTTCAGTATTGCTGCTATATTTTCGCAAACTGAAATTACAGGAAATGTTAAGGACAATTCTGGCGTTCCCATTGCGGGAGCCAATGTTTTAATATTGGGAAGCTCAACTGGAGCTACAACCGATTTTGATGGAAACTTTAGTTTTATGGCAAACTTGGAAGGCGCTCAAACCATTCAAGTGTCTTACTTAGGTTATGAAACGTTTGAGCAGTCTATTAATCTAGATGGAACAGAAATTTCATTACAAATTATTTTAAAAGAAGGAGGAAATGAATTAGATGCTGTAGTTTTAACAGCAACTTCAACTACACGTTCTCAAAAGGAAACACCTCTTTCAATAACCTCGTTTGGAGCGAAACAATTATCTCAAAAAGGCACAAGTAGTCAAGCAGATATATTGCGAAGTGTACCAGGTATCACAGCTGAAGGTGGTGGTGGCGAGGTTGCCTCAAACATTTTTGTTAGAGGATTGCCTTCTGGCGGTCAATACCAATTTAACCCACTTCAAATTGACGGAATGCCTGTGTTAAGTACATTCGGATTAAACTCATCAGCTCATGACGTTTATTTTAGAAACGATATTGGTATGCAAAGCCTTGAATTTGTGCGTGGTGGTTCATCTATCTTATATGGTGTTGGTTCGGTTGCTGGTATTATCAACTATACTAGTATAACAGGGAATGCCAAGCCTAAAAATATTCTTAGAACTGAAGTTGCTTCAAACTCTAGATATAAGGCTGACTTTTTAACAAGTGGTCCACTTGGAGGAGAAGATTCTAAAACGTTTTATGCACTTTCTGGTTTTTACAGATATGATGAAGGGCCTTTAAAAACAGGATTACCTACAGAAGGTTTTCAATTAAGAGGTAATCTTAAGCATTTAACAGATAAAGGATCAATAACTTTTTCTGGACAATTTATAGATGATAATGTACAGTTCTTTTTGCCTTACCCTTTGGAAGGCGGATCTCGTAATCGTCCTAATGGAAATGATGGAAACGAAATATTCACTTTGCAAACAGCAGCGGCTTCAGATATTTCATATTTAACCCCAGATGGAGTGTATCAATCACCTATTGAAGATGGTGTTGTTACTAAAGGTGGTTATTTCTTAACCAACTTTAAGCACAGATTTTCTGATGATTTAAAATTAGATGCTAAATTGAGATATTCTCGTTACAAGCACCAATTCAACTTATTTTTGGATGGTAGTGGCGTAGGTGGAGCTAAAGCAGTTGAGACACAACAGGAGTATCTTGATGCTAGAGGACTTACAGGAGGCACATTTACGTATTTGAATGGACAACCACTTGCGTCGGATGCCTTATTATTTGAAAACAGGATTTTAGATAGAAATAGACCTTTAACAGAGTTAATGGCAGATATTAAAGTGACTAAAACTAGTGGTAACCATAGTTTAACTTTTGGGTCTTTTATGTCTAGATCAAAAGCAGGAGACTTTAATGTAATTACCAATTATTTGGGAGAGTATAATAACAGACCTGATTTAGTGGAGTTGTCTGGGTATTCTATAAATGGCGTTACCAATAGAGGAACTGCCTACACTAATAGAAATATCAATAGTAATAAAGTAGCTGTGTTTGTAACCGATGAAATAAAATTAGATCGTTGGAATTTAGATATCGGCGTACGTTACGAAAGAGCTTCAGGCGATATCGAAAATGAAGGGACATCATCATATGTCGTTGATGATACGGGAATTGCAAACTTAGATAATGTAACTTGGGGTAACGGAAGTTGGACCAGAGGACACGTTTCTGCAGATGATTTTGCTGTAGCATTAGCAGCATTATATAAAGTTAGTGACGACTTAAGTGCATATGGTAACTTTTCCAGAGGGTATTTCTTTCCAGAATTAAGAGGAACTCAGTTTGATGGATTTGGTAATCCAAACTCCTATGATACTGAAAAAATTGTACAACAAGAGTTAGGTGTTAAATATGGAAAAAGTAAATTTTCTGGAACTCTAGCATTATATAACGTAAGTTTAAAAGATCGTAGAGCAATAAGTTTTGTAAATGCACCAGGCGGTGGATTTATAGAAGAGGTAGATACACAAGATACAAGAACTACTGGTATTGAAGGTACTTGGAAATGGGGCTTCGCTGAAAACTTTAACTTCTCAGGATCTGTGACATATCAAGATCATGAAATTAAAAAATCTACTGCTAATCCAGCAATAGAAGGTAATGAGTTAAGAAGACAGCCTAATTTCATATCCACATTTGCTGTGGATTATGATGATTCAAATTTCGATGCAGGTTTCAACTTTAATTACACAGGTAAAAAGTTTACAAATGATACCAACTCAATTGAGTTAGATGCTATTGGCTTAGCGAATTTAAATTTGGGGTACACGTTCCCAGTTGGAGAGGGTGATGAATCATTAAGAATAGGTATGCAAGTATTTAATTTATTTAATTCAGATGGTATTACTGAAGGATCTCCAAGACTTAATAACAGTCAAACAGAAGAGGAGTTCTTTGTTGGAAGACCAGTATTACCAACTAGAGTGTTTTTTAATGCAACATTTAATTTTTAAGTTTAATTGAGTAGTTTGATTAGTTAGCTCATCACTTACTGTTAAGTGTAAGTGGTGGGTTTTTTTTAAAAGTATAAAAATCATGAACATATTAAAAAACAAAGCTATTGACGTACTTAATGGCAATTGGAAAAATGATGTAGGTTTTAGTATTCCTTGCGCTAACTTATATCCATTCCAATGGTTTTGGGACTCTGGGTTGATTGCTATAGGTTTTGCACATTTCGACATGGAAAAAGCGGAGCAAGAAATAATAACTTTGCTAGATGCGCAATGGGGAAACGGCTTTATACCACATATTATTTTTCATACCGAGAGTGATTCATATTTCCCTGGACCAGATTTTCACCGCTCTGATTTACATCCCCAATCCTCAAAAAAATATAGATCAACAGGGATGACACAACCACCTGTTACAGGTTTTGTGTTAGAAGAGTTATACAGAATAAGCAAAGATAAAGCTGCAACATTAAAATTTATAGCAGGTGTTATAGATAAGGTTTATTTTAATCATGAATACTTCTATAAAAACAGAGATCCACAAAATGAAGGGCTCGTATATATTTATCATAATTGGGAGTCAGGTACAGACAATTCTCCTATTTGGGATGATATTTGGGCTACCATGAATCCTCCAGAATATACTTTTGAAAGAAGGGATACCACACATGTTGATGCAGCACAACGACCTTCTAAAAGAGAGTACGATCACTACTTACATATCATAGACATAGCAAAAGAACATAATTATAGCGATGCGAAAATAGCGAAACTTTCACCTTTCTTGGTACAAGATCCATTATTTAATGCCATGCTTATTAAATCTAGCCAAAGTCTTATAGAATTATATAAATTAATTGGTAATAATGAAGAAAAGGTAAGCCAGCTTCAAACATGGAAAAACAAAAGTATATCTACTTTTAATGAAAAGCTTTTTGATGAAGAGTTAGGTGCTTATATTCATTATGATTTGCGACACGAAAAGCCTTTAAGGTATGTGTCATCATCATCATTTTCGCCATTGTTTGCCAATATTCCAACTCAAGAAAGAGCAGAAGCTTTGGTACAGACCATGATGGATAAATTCGGGAATGAAGACCAGTATTTATGTGCATCATTCGATCCTACTCATGAACGGTTCAATCCAAAAAAATATTGGCGAGGTCCTGTTTGGATAAACCTTAATTGGATGCTTTATAACGGGTTAAAGCAATACGGTTTTAATGATATTGCAGAACGTGTAAAGCAAGATACTATTGCCATTATTAAGAAAAATGGTTTTTACGAATATTTTGATTCTAGAATAGAGATGCATGTTAACGGAAAAGCTGGCTATGGAGGTAATAATTTTTCTTGGAGTGCCGCATTATTGATAGATTTACTTGAAAGCTAAATTATTTTGTTTGAGTTTGATTATTCCGAAAATTATATTCTAGAGGATGACTTTGTAAAATTAAGCCCTTTAAATATAGAACATGTTGAAGGCTTATTGGATATATCAAATGAATGGAATGTTTGGACATACTTTCTTGAAAAAGGAAATGGGCAAGAAAATTTAACAAACTATGTGTTGTCAACTCTTAATAATCGGAAACTAAAAAAAGAATTTCCATTTGTTATTTTCGATAAAGTTAAAAATGAATATGCTGGAACAACAAGACTTTATGATTATTTAACCGATTTAAAATCGATAAAACTTGGGCATACTTGGATTGGTGAAAAATTTAGAGGAACAGGTTTAAATATGCATTGTAAATATCTATTACTTGAATTTGCTTTTGAAAAATTAGAAGTTGAACGAATTGGTTTTGGAGCGCATATAGATAATAAAAGAAGTATTGCAGCCATGAAAAAAATAGGCTGTAAAGAAGAAGGTGTATTACGAAATTTTATCCCATCACTTGATGGAAAAGGAAGAGCTCATGTTATTTTATTAAGTATTATTAAAGACGAATGGTTTAACACCATTAAAAACGAATTACAACAAAAACTAACTAAAGCTTAAAATTATGAATTGGCTAGACTACAGTATTATTATATTTTACATTGTTTTCTTCTTAGGAATGGGATTCTTTTTTAAGGACAACAAAGACTCCAAAGATTACTTTTTAGGAGGAAAAAGTATGGGTTGGTTTCCGTTGAGTTTATCAACTATGGCAACACAATTATCTGCCATAAGTTTTATATCGGCTCCAGCATTTGTAGGGTTGAAATTAGGTGGAGGCATGAAATGGTTAACCTTCGAATTTGCAGTACCACTCGCTATGATTTTCATAATGATTGTTATTATTCCGCCATTATTTCGTTCAGGCGTGGTAAGTATTTATGAATTTGTTGAAAAACGATTTAGCCCATCAACACGGTTGGTTTTGAGCATTGTATTTCAATTGAGTAGAGCTTTGGCAACTGGTGTTATGGTTTATACTATCGCTATTATTTTGCAAGCTGTTTTAGATATAGATTTTGTTTATACCATTTTAATTATAAGTGTAATTACTATAATCTATTCGTGGCAAGGCGGTATGAAAGCGGTTGTTTGGGGCGATGCCATACAAATGATTATTCTTTTTGTAGGCTTGATTATTAGCATGTATTTTGGTTGGTCACTTTTGCAAAACCATGGCGGTTTAGCAGAGGGCTTTAACCCAGAACGATTAAAAGTTATCGATTTTAATTTAGGCATAGGAGAGGGTGAGGAGTACGGATTTTTACCCATGATATTGGGTGGGTTCTTTTTATACGCCTCTTATTATGGATGCGACCAAACACAAGCACAACGATTGTTATCAGCTAAAAGCGAGAAAACCATCCGTCAACTATTGTTGGCAAATGGGCTTTTAAGGTTTCCAGTAGTATTAATATATAGTGTTATGGGACTTGTTATTGGTGGATTAGTAACATTAGCGCCCGATTTTTTACAAGAAATAGCAGATACTACTCAGAAATATTTTCCAGAAGAATTTGCTAAAAACGGTATGAAAGCCGATTTAATGATACCTGTTTTTATTATTAAATATTTGCCTCACGGACTAATTGGTATATTAATGGTCGGTATATTGTCAGCAGCTATGTCCTCTTTAAGTTCAACGGTGAATTCGCTTTCAGCAGTAACGGTTGAAGACTTTTTTAATCGCGGTAAAACAAAGTTAAGCGATAAAAAATACATGATTATTTCAAAAGCATCTGTGGTTTTTTGGGGATTGGTGTGTATTGCCAGTGCTTTCTTGTTTGGCGGAAGTAAAAGTGCTGTTATAGAAATTATTAATGCTATAGGTTCCGTGTTTTATGGGCCGGTATTGGTAACTTTTGTTTTAGCATTCTTTTCAAAAAAAGTGAATCATATTGGTATGAATACTGGTATTATTCTAGCTGTTTTAATCAATCTTGTTTTCTCAAAAACAATTCAAGAGATTTTACATATAGATTTAGGAATTAATATCTTTTGGATATGGTTAAACTTTACCGGTGTTATTATTTCGTTGGTGGTTGCTTATGCTGTTAGTGCTTTAACCAAGCATGTAGAAGTAAAAAAGATTTCTAATTTTAATGTAGCCATTAAAAAGGAAGATTTTATGATAAAAGAAGTTTATATTTTAGTAGCATTTTTTATTGTAATAATAGCATTTAGCTACTTTGTGCCAACTATTTTTGGTTAAAATTTTAAGTCCGGAATTATGAAAATAGTACTCGCGCCAGATAAATTTAAAAACGCTTTAACGGGGTTAGAGTTTTGTAATGCCGTTGAAACGGGTTTAAAAATGATGTTACCCCATGCCGAAATTATTAAACGCCCATTGGCGGATGGAGGAGACGGTACTATTGAAATAGTAAATTATTATTTAAAAGGAAAGGTTTTAGAAGCAGAGGTGAATAATCCTTTTTTTGAGCCTGTTAAAGCTTCTTATTTATATGCTGAAGCTTCTAAAATAGCATTTATAGAAATGGCTGAAGCTTCAGGACTAAAACTTTTAAAGCCCGAACAATTTGATTGTAAAAATGCTACCACTTTAGGAACTGGTGAATTGATTTTAAACGCCATAACTAAAGGCGCAAAAAGAATCATTTTAGGAATTGGTGGAAGTGCAACCAACGATTGTGGTATGGGTATGGCAACGGCTTTAGGTTATAAATTTTTGGATAAGAATAATAAAGATGTAAGACCTATAGGAGCTAATTTGTCTAAAATTGTTTCTATTGATTTCACAAGTGTTCATCCTAAATTAAAAGATGTAGAATTTGAAATTGCTTGCGATGTTACAAATCCGCTTTATGGTGAAAACGGAGCTGCTTTTGTTTATGCCAAACAAAAAGGGGCATCGCAGAATGATATTAAAATGTTGGATAAAGGGTTAAAAGATTTTTCTAAGGTTTTGGATAAAGCATTTCAAATAGATTCTCAATTGGTAAAAGGTGCAGGAGCAGCTGGAGGTATGGGAATTGCATCAAAAGTATTTTTGAATGGCGACTTAAAACCAGGTATCCAGCTTATAAAAAACCTCGCCAATTTTGATGAACATATAGCAGATGCAGATTGGATTATTACAGGAGAAGGCAAACTTGATAATCAAACCTTATCGGGAAAAACCATTCAAGGTGTAATGGTTTCAGCGAAAGCGAAACATATTAAAGTTGCTGCCTTTTGTGGTGCTATTGAAATGAATAAAAAAGAACTAGAATCTTTTGGAATTGATTATGCAGATGCTGTTTTAAATTATGCTAAGGATTTTGATGATGCTATGAAAAACACTAAAAGATATTTAAGGCAAATGACTTCTGAATTTGTTACAAAAAAATTGAATTGAATTGATTCGTTATTTCGACATTTGGAGAAACCACACAATCTTAGATTTCCTAAAACGTAATGTGATGTTTCAATCGTTCCTCAGTTCGACATGACTAATTCAAAAAAAATAACAACTACTTCTTATCAGGATTTAAAAGAATAGCATAAACCTGAATGCCAAAGCCAATAAGAATAAGCATTGGAGCTAGTCGAATACGACGGAAATTAAAAATTTCAGGATTAAAAACATTCGGGTCGTCGCTTCCCCCGCCAGCCATTAATATAAAACCTAGGGCTATACAAGCTAAACCTATAAACATGAATTTATAGTTTTTTTTACCAAACACAAAAACTGGTTTTGCGTTTTCTTTTCGTTTTTTCTCTCCCATGATTTTTATAAACTAATGATGCAAATTAACGGAATTATTTAAAAAGGATATGTTAAGATGGTTTTAAAATTTCATTTTGTGTATGCTATGATGAAAAATAAGATTTTTATTTCTGTTGGTTTAAATGAGATGATAGAGTTTAATGGGATATTAATTCTCATCCTTTTTAAGGCCAAGTTGGATTCATCCCGGATGTTTCGGGATGAAGACGAGGTGGTTATAATTTTAAAGCTACATAAAAACATGAATATTAAACGCTAAACATGTTTTGGAGTTTAGATTTGCGTTAGGGATTGCAGTAGAAATCCTTTTTGTGAGGCACGAGCAAAAAAATTGCAACGAAACATTTATGTTCATGAATTCATGAATTTAAATTATAAACGCATGAATAAAAGCCCTCCCGATAGCTATCGGGATTGTGGTAACGCCCAAAAACAGATACTAATAATACAACTCGTCTGTTCTTAAATTCAAGAAACGCTGCGTTGCAAAGTGCGTGCTAACCCAAGTAATGATGATGCCTAAAGCAAATATAAAGACAAACAGGAGGCTTATTAAAACAGGGTTGCTCAATAAGTGGAGTTCGGTAAAAGTTCGGTTTAAATAATATAAAACAATGGCCATACCTATAAGCGCTAAAACGGCGCCAATAATGCCTAAACGGACACTTTTCCAAACAAACGGGCGACGAATAAATTGTTTTGTTGCGCCCACCATTTGCATGGTTTTTATGGTAAATCGTTTTGAATAAACGGCTAACCTGATAGAACTATTAATGAGTAAAACGGCTATTAAAGTGAAAATAGCACTGATAACAAGTACCCAAAAACTGATTTTTTTAACGTTATCGTTCATGAGGTTAACCAAATCGTTATCGTAGGTTACTTCTTCTACAAAGTTTTTATTTAAGGCTTCTGCGGAAATTTTTTCAAGATGCTCAGAGGTCACAAAATCGGCTTTTAAATGCACATCGATGGAATTTTGCAACGGGTTGTAACCCAAAAAATCCATAAAATCTTCACCATTGTCAGCTTTCATAAATTCGGCAGCTTGTTCTTTCGACACGTATTCGGTAGATTTTACATAATCTGCCATCGCTAAACTTTTTTCAAGTTGTTTGATTTCAACTTCTTTAGCCGAATCTTTTAAATAGATGGTAACCACAACCTGTTCCTTAAAATGATCGGAAACTTTTTTAGCATTCAACACCAACATGCCTAAAAGCCCTAATAAAAACAACACTAAAGCGATACTTAATACCACTGAAAAGTAGGAAGAAATAAGTTTGCGTTTTTGGTGTTTTTCAAATGATGAACTCATAAAGTGATTGGATTAATGGCGTAAAAATAATAAAGAATTTGAAAAGAAACTTCAAAAGGCATAAGTCTTTTGATTTCAATCTAAAGATTCCCCGACCCTGAGGTCGGGGTTTCCTGTTTACCTCTCCTTAGGAGAGGTCAGAACTGCCATTTTCAGCAGTTCTGGGTGAGGTAAAATACAATCCCGAAATTTCGGGACGGTTTTTGGTCCCGAGGCCAAAATGATCCCGATAATATCGGGAGGCGAAACCTGCAGGCAGGCAGGTACCCCTAAGGCTTGCGGGGATAGTCGGTTTCAGGAAATTTTTTATTTCCATGAAAATGGAAACTTCATCATTTGAAGGCGATTTTTTTGTTTTTAAATGAAAATTTTAAAATAATTACAGAGGTTTCAGGATTACAACGTTTAAACTTTCAA
>TARA_R110002074_G_scaffold59183_1_pt1 | contig 51859 bp, 52 predicted proteins | sample TARA_R110002074 | Tara Oceans TARA_R110002074 (sample SAMEA4397215) | marine metagenome | biome: Polar Biome; feature: [MIX] marine epipelagic wind mixed layer (ENVO:01000061); material: water (ENVO:00002006), including particulate matter (ENVO:01000060) such as... | depth 10-100 m
TGAAGTACTTTATGGAAAAAAAATTGCCGAATCATTAGCCAAAGGCCTGGTCATCGATTGGAATTTAGAGCAAGTTCCTCATCTTACTGTTCAATAATCTCGTAACGTGCATTTTTCAAATACTTTTCAACCAGAGAATTAAACTCGGGTGTAATTCGAAATAAAGCAGTATTCTCAAGTTCGTACAATTCACTTTTGTTAGTGTACCCATTTTTCAAAAGCTCTTCTAAATAGAATAATGCAGTACCATAATCCTCCATTTTAGAACTTATAGAAATAACCTTCAAAAAAGAAGTAAATTCTAATGGATCTGTAATAGTTTTAATCATGTATAGTAAATTCAATGCCTCTAAATCGACATTCTTATCTGCCGAAACAAAGTCAATATTATCAGAAATTAGAGCATTTATATATCCCCTTAAACGACTTGACATTTGGCGCTCGTAAAGCGTAGCACTTTTATCAAGTTTCGATAAATCTTCCATCTTATATTTCCACCATCCTAGGTTAGCATAGTTATATGTGATAATATCCTCCTCTAAAAAATAACTATAATCTCCCTTTAAAAAAGATTCTTTCAAGAAATAACTATTCTGACTTCTATTTGCTTTTTTATAAGAAGAACTACGACGCAAAGACTTTTGAGATATTTTAAGTGAATCTAAATCTATTAATGGGTTAAAAACTTTCTTAATATCTAACAATAGGTAGTTGGCTAAAATCGGCTTATCATTCGAAACAAATGAATTTGCTTTACTTAAAAATTGCCCATATGACTCTGCAATAAAACTATCATTGCGAACAACATCTCCTTTAGCCATACTTGTTAAGGTTAACATTCTAAAAGCACTAGCTATAGTATTAACATCAGGTAAAATTCGGTCATCATCAAAAACCAATAATTGATTCGGAAACTTTAATTTATTTAGAATTTGTTGCGTATCAAGCATATCTCTAAAACTATAATCAGACCTATTTACAATTCCTATAAACTGAAAAGTCTGTTTTGAGTTCAAAATTTCTATGTTGCCTACTGAGGCTCCTATAGAAACAACACCCTTTATTTCTTTAATAAACGTTGGTAAAATTGATGCAAACATAGCTCCACTGCTAAAACCAGCCGTATAAGTACGATTCTTAGCGATAGGCACTATATTTATTAAAGCATTGAACATTCTATTAGCTATTAGAACATTTTCAGAAATGGATAAAGAATCATTTACATTATCTGAACTTGCTAAAATATATCCTTCTTTTTCTGCAGCATTTACTAACATAGAAACGGAAGCCTTACCCCTGCCTTTCATATCAAATACAAAAATTACAGGCCAAGATTTCTGAACTTCAAAAGTTGAGGGTAAATAGAGTGATAATGTTTCCTTTAAAGAATCACTCACTACTATATTTTCTGTAATCGCACCTTTTAATAATCTCATTTCTTGAGAAAAACTTGTGGTTGAGATAAAAACCAAAGCAAAGAATAGTATTTTTTTCATCATTTAATTTGCATCAAAAATCTAGCCAAAAATTTAATTTCTTAAGAATCACTTACCTTTTTAAAAGCTTCATAATCAGATTTAGATTTCATGAGGCTTTTTAAAAATAATTAAATATTGAAAACCATCAAATCTATTTTATTTTATGCATAGGGGCATTTGAAATTACTTGTGATAACACAATATGCGTTCTAGTTTCACCATATTGAATAAGTTGGTCAATAAATTTTTCAAGGTGAAATTGATCTTGCAACACCACTTCCATAACAATATTCTCGTTTCCTGTTATTCTATAACAATTAATGACTTCATGCAAAGTGGGCACCACTACTAAGAAAGGTTTTAACTTACCCATAAAAGCCCTAAGTGTTATGATAGCCTTTAATTGATGACCCGTTAGTGCATGCGAGACTGAAGCTTTATAACCTAAGATAATACCTAAGTCCTCCATTTTTTTTACTCGTTCAGCTACAGCAGGTGCGGTAAGCCCTACTGTACGCCCAATATTGGCGAACGATTCTCTTGCATTATTCTGTAGCTGCCTTAGTATTTTCCAGTTAAGCTCGTCTATCTTTGGATTCAATAGTATATTTTATTAAAATTAATGTAAGTAATGTAAAATTACAAAATACCTTTACAATCGATAGAAAATTTTAGAATAACTAACGTAATTTTATATAGCAGTATTATTATCCCACAAAATGGCATATCGTAGTTTAAAAAATTTACCTATTTATAGAAAAGCATTGGAACTTTGTACCATGAGTAGAGAGATTGCTTCTTATGTTTCTTTAAACAAGGACCTTATGCGACTTTATGAATCTAAAAGTCTTAGAGATATCATAGCAAACTCTATTTTAACCGATTCGATACTTATACCTCAAAAAATAGCACAAGTAGAATATTCGAATTGTAATTCTGAACGTATAGAAACTATATCTTACATTAATATTATTATAAGAAATATAAATTCTTACTGTTTAGGCTTAGAAAAAGATGGTGTAAAAGAAACTGAGTACATCAATTTACTTCGCGCAGAGATTAAAAGTTTTAGAAAATTCTATAAAAAATGGAGATCTGAACATTTATAGATTCTACAACTACCACCAATATTAAATTGATTAGTAACTATTTTAAGAATTATGGGCTATTTTTGGCACCTTAATTACTACTCAATTGAAAACTACAATTTTAGTTCATTGTCCAGACCAATCTGGTATAATTAGTACGGTAACAGGGTTTATCCACAGAAATCATGGTAACATTGTTTATCTCGACCAACACGTAGACAAACCTGCCAACGTATTTTTTATGCGTATCGTTATTGAATTTGAAGATTCCTTTCCTAATCTCGAAAATTTCAAATCATTATTTCAAGACGAATTAGCTTCGCCATATACGATGGAATGGAGCTTACATACCGATGATAAATTACCCAAAATGGCAATTTTCGTCTCTAAATACAATCATTGTTTATATGATTTATTAAGTAGGTATCGTTCAGGTGAATTAGCAGTTGAAATACCTTTTGTTCTAAGCAATCATACTGATTTAAAACATATTGCAGACCAATTTGAAATTCCATTTTATCACATTCCATTCAATAAACAGAATAGAATTGAAGCAGAAAAAGAACAATTAGCATTGCTTGGAAAACATGAAATTGATTTCATTGTTCTTGCTAGGTATATGCAAATAATAAGTGGTAGTCTTATTGACAAATTCCATAATAAAATAATAAATATACATCACTCGTTCTTACCTGCATTTGCTGGTGCCAAACCCTATCATGCAGCATTTAAGAGAGGTGTAAAAATTATTGGTGCTACTAGCCATTATGTTACAGAAGAATTAGACGCAGGCCCAATTATCGAACAAGATGTTACTACTGTAACCCACTCTCACTCTATAGAAGATTTTATAACCAAAGGTAGAGACTTAGAAAAAATTGTTCTTTCAAGAGGGGTGAAACTTCATATTGCTCGAAAAACAATGGTATACAACAATAAAACCGTTATTTTCTCGTAACCTAATTAAGACCTTTAATAAAATAATGATGATAAAAAAAATAAGCTTAATTTTTTGCCTGTTTCTTGTGGTTTCTTGTAACGAACTTCAACAAGTAGTGAACCAATTGCCAGGATCTACCAGTACTGGTTTAAGTAATGAAACTATTGCAAATGGTTTAAAAGAAGCATTAGAACAGGGAATCGAAAAACAAGTGAGTAAGCTAACTAAGACCGATGGATTTTATAAAAATGATTTGGTCAAAATTTTGATGCCCGAAGAATTACAAAAAGTAGATAAGACTTTACGAGATATCGGATTAGGGAACTTAGCCGATGAAGGATTAAAAGTTTTGAATCGTGCTGCAGAAGATGCAGTATCTGAAGCAACACCAATTTTCGTTAATGCGGTAAAAGAAATGTCTTTCGAAGACGCTAAGAATATTCTTTTAGGAGACAATAATGCAGCTACTACATATTTAGAATCTAAGACTAATATTGCTTTATATAACAAATTCAACCCTATCATTAATGAATCATTTAAAAAAGTAGGAGCAGATGAAATATGGAGCACCATAATTTCAAAGTACAACTCAATTCCTTTGACAAACAATGTAAATCCTGATTTAACCGACTATGTAACCGAAGAAGCTCTTTCTGGTGTCTATAAAATGATTGCAGTTGAGGAAGAAGAAATTAGAACGAAAATATCATCAAGAACAACAGATGTACTTAAAAAAGTATTCGCTCTTCAGGATAAAAAATAGTTTTTTAACACTTACAACAATAACTTAAAAAATAATGCGTTAAAAATGATAGAGCACAATATGTTAACGTATTCATTTTCAATTTTTTGAATTAGTTATTTTTTGAGTTAGTTAGTTAAAAACCGGTGGGAGCACCGGTTTTTTGTTTTTACGTAATTACAAGTAGAAACATTAAATTATAATCTTTAAAACATCTCTAAACCACTAGAATTAGAAAGGCAAGGATAAATATTTTATCACTTCTTCATTAAAAAATTTAGGCTGTTCTACATTAACAACATGACCACAATCTTCAACCACTAATAACTTCGAATTTTGATGAAGCATAACTATTTTTCTAATACTTGGAAGAAATAAATAATCTTCTTCACCCATTACATACAGTGTAGGTATTTTAATATCGGCAGCTCTAAAAAACCGTAATAAAGGGTTTATTTCTGAAGTAAGTTTAAACCAACGTATAAATTCTTTCTGATATAGTTTTTTAGCTTCTCTCACAAAAAGAGAACGAGATTCTTTATGATTCTTATTTGGCATTATTATGAAAGCAAAAAACTTATACAACCATAAATAAGGAATAATTGTTTTAAAAATTATTCCAAGTTTCATGAGTATTTGAGAACGAAGGTTTAATTTCATAATAGCACCACCCATGACCATACTCTCCACACGCTCTGGATGCATTTCAGCTAAATTACGTATCAAGATTGTACCTAGAGATATTCCTACAAAGTGCGATTTTTCAATATTTTCAAAATCGATGACTTCCACTATATCATTAGTAATAACATCAAATGTATATTTCTCGTCAAATACATTTTTAAGATTTGGCTTTGAATTCCCATGTCCTCTTAGGTCTAAAAGCAATACATTAAAATGTTTTTTAAACTCACGAATTTGCTTGAACCATATAGAAGAACTGCCTCCTGCACCATGTACAAATGTGACCCAAACAGTAGAAACCTTATGTTTATAAGTTATATAATGGAGCAAATTTTAATCCCTTTAGAATAAGTTAATTTACAATGTATCAATTCTTTTTCACATTCTAATTAGCTTAATTGAATATTGCCAAAAAACTGCGTTATTTTGAAGTTTTAATTACATAAATGTTAAAAAAAAGACAAATTACCTGATAATTAGTTGTATGACCCAACATACTGACGTCTAAAAATTGAATCTGCACGTATATTTGTAAGAACTAAATTTTAGTATCATGGAAAAGCAATATTGTAAAGTAGGAACAGTGAAACCAATCGCAGCAAATGCAGATATAATCACTTTATTAGAATATCAATATCAAAACTTTATTGATAAAGCTTCAAGCATACAATCAAATAACCAATTAGGAGAGTTTTTCGAACAGAAGGCACAAAAAATTAAGAAAACCTTAGAGAACCTAGTTTAATCTAGACATTTCTTTTTCCATTGCTAGTTGCAACTCCTTTGCTTTTAGTTTAGCAGCTTCTGCATAATCACTTTGATTAGATGCATATATTATTCCACGAGAAGAATTGATTAGTAGACCAATATCTTTTGTCATACCGTAATCACAAACATCTTCTAAGCTTCCTCCCTGAGCTCCTACACCTGGAACTAGTAAAAAGCTATTAGGAACAATTTTACGTATTTCTTTAAGATACTCAGCCTTTGTAGCGCCAACCACATACATTAAATTCTCAGAACCTTTGTAAGTTGTAGAAACTGATAAAACTTCTTTATAAAGTTCTTGACCTTCTATTTTTTTCGTTTGAAAATCAAAGGCACCTTCATTAGAAGTTAGTGCTAAAAGAATGGTGTGTTTATCCTTAAACTCTAAAAACGGTTCTACAGAATCTCTTCCCATATAAGGAGCAATAGTAATTGAATCAAAATTAAGATCTTCAAAAAATGCTTTAGCATATCTTGTAGATGTATTGCCTATGTCACCCCTCTTAGCATCAGCAATCGTAAATATATCAGGATAGTTAGTATTTAAATATTCTATAGTTTTTCTTAATGACGACCAACCCTGCACTCCATAAGCCTCGTAAAATGCAATATTTGGCTTATATGCTACACACAAATCATGGGTAGCGTCAATGATCGCTTTATTAAAAGAAAATATAGGATCCTCATCGCCTAATAAAAACGATGGAATTTTTTCTAAATCTGTATCTAAACCGATACATAAAAAAGATCTTTTTTTGTGTATTTGATCTACTAAAGCTTGAGTGGTCATAATTTAAAAAATCTCAGAGGCTTCCCTCAATTTCTCAGTATTTTCAACAAAACTCAATTCATCAATTATTCGTTGTACATCACCATCTATTATATTCGACAAATCGTACAACGTAAGACCAATACGGTGATCAGTAACTCGACCTTGAGGATAATTATAAGTTCTAATTTTCGCAGAACGGTCACCACTACTAACTTGAGAATTTCGTTTTGCTGCATCTGCCTCTTGTTTCTTAGCTAACTCCATGTCATACAATCGAGAACGTAAAACTCTAAAAGCCTTATCCTTATTTTTATGTTGTGATTTCTGATCTTGACATTGCGCCACCAAACCTGTTGGAATATGTGTTAAACGTACCGCAGAGTAGGTTGTATTCACCGATTGACCACCTGGCCCTGATGAACAGAAAAAGTCTATACGTACGTCTTTAGGGTCTATTTGAACATCAAATTCTTCAGCCTCTGGCAAAACCATAACTGTTGCTGCGCTTGTATGTACTCTACCCTGTGTCTCGGTTTGAGGAACACGTTGCACACGATGAACACCTGCTTCAAACTTCAAAGTTCCGTAAACATCAGTTCCTGAAACTTCAAACTGTATTTCCTTATATCCTCCACTTGTACCTTCACTAAGGTCAATAACATTAGTTTTCCATCCTTTAGACTCACAATATTTCGTGTACATTCTAAAAAGATCACCAGCAAAAATACTGGCTTCATCGCCACCGGTTCCGGCACGTATCTCAACTACTACATCTTTCGCATCTTCAGGATCTTTTGGAATTAGCATAAGTTTAATATCCTCTTCTAATTTAGGCAGACCTCCTTTAGCCTCTTCCATTTGCATTTTTGCCATCTCTAGCATCTCTGCATCACTACCATCAGCAATTATTTCCTCAGCTTCGGCTATATTATTGGTAAGCTCTAGATATTCCTCACGCTTATCCATTAAATTTTTCAGGTCCTTATACTCCTTTGTGAGTTTAACATAACGCTCCTGATCAGTAATTATATCAGGTTGAATTATAAGGTCTGAAACCTCATCAAAACGTTGTTTTACGATGTTTAACTTGTCTATCATATGCTTACTTCACTTGTATTGCAAATTTACGATAAATTTACAGACGCCCTAGAGTGATTATTAGTGTAAGGTGTAAAATTATTGAAGGTGACAAGAATTCAAGGCATCTCTCTAATTAAGAATTATACCGTTACTTTTATACATTATATTGTTATTATCAACTATGATTACTTCAGTATCTCCTAATTGATTTATCAAGGCCAGACCAGCATCTATGCCCATAACAAAAATTGATGTTGCCAATGCATCTGAAAGCTCTGCACTTTTAGCAAAAACCGATACACTATTAATACCTGTGGATGGAAAACCCGTTTTAGGATTTAATACATGAGTAAACTTTTCATCGTTCACCAACATAAAATTAGCATCTCCGCCAGAAGTCGCTACCGAAGACTCTAAAATTGGAAGCCAAGAAAACAGCCCACCTTGTCGTTTAGGATTCACAATACCGATTAGCCATTTATCACCCGTGGTCTTAGTACCCCAAGTAGTAATATCTCCGCCAATATTAATAATACCTGCCTTCACCTCCTTAGATACCAGCAAAGCCTTTGCTTTATCTGCAGCAAACCCTTTACCTATACCACCAAAAGATATTCGCATACCTTTTTTACTAAGGTAAACCGTTTGGTCTTTACTATTCAATATAATACCCTTATACCCAATTCTAGAAACAGCTCCTTTTACCTCAAGTTTATTGGGCAACTTACTCATTGTACCATCGAACTTCCAGATCTCTTCTAATGGTGTGTAAGTGATATCAAAGGCACCATTGGTAATTTCGGAAATTTGTACAGATCTTTCTATAAGTTTAAATAACTCCCAACTCACAGGTACAGGTTTAATCCCTGCATTTTTATTGATGAGACTAGTTTCAGAAGCTTCGTCCCAAGAAGAAATTAATTTTTCAATTCTTTGAACCTCAGCCAAGGCTTCTTGTATATAAATATACCCCAACTCTTCATCGACAGAAATGACAGTAATATCAAAATTACCACCCATGACCTCAAATGTTTTCTTGACCGTAACATACTTCTCCCCTTGACCAACTAAAATAAAGGTCATTAGGCAAAAAAATAAAGTGCAAATCTTTTTCACTTACTTTATCTATTTAGAGATAAACATTTGGATAAAGAATAATAAGTTAGGTTGGTGTAATTGTAATTGAGGCAGAAAATTTATTCAAAAACTCTTAATATTGAACCCTCAAGAGAGGTATTATATATTTTCAAAGCTTTTGAAGTGCTATTAGGAATCTCATTTAAAGGTGTTCCATTTTGTGAAAATCTAGAACCATGTACATCACAGTAAAAAATACCACCATCTTGATTTACAAAACGAACTTGATCGTATTGCTCATGGCTACAAATTTGTGTAGCAGCTACAAATTCGCCTTCCAAATTCTTAACGACCACAACAAGATTCTTTAATATAAATCCGCCATTATTCGCCAGTTTTGCTGCTTCAGAAGAATTAAGATCAATGGTGAAATCTATATCAGTGGGCTGCGCTACAATATTTCCTTCAATATCATTGTCTTTTGAACAGCTGCCTAAACAAGGAAATGTTATTGCAAAAGCTGCACCTGCACCAAGTGTTCGTAAAAATTCTTTTCTTTCCATAGCAAAATAGGTATATAATCAAGAACGATATATTTTTGCTATTCGTATGTATTAATACACAAAGGTACCGTAAGCACTGGTAATTGTTAGTTTTTTTGAATCTGATGCTTCTACCCTACCAACAATTTGAGCATCTACACCAAAACTTTTAGCTATCTCAATAATATCTTTCGCAATTTCTTTAGTTAGATAAAACTCTAATCGATGACCACAATTAAAAACTTTATACATCTCTTTCCAATCTGTACCTGATTGCTCTTGAATCAATTTAAAAAGTGGCGGCACATCGAATAAATTATCCTTTATAACATGTAGCTCATCAATAAAATGTAAAATTTTAGTTTGTGCCCCACCACTGCAATGAATCATACCATGAATTTCATCAGAACTATACTTTGATAAAATCTTTTTAACGATTGGCGCGTATGTTCTTGTTGGCGAAAGCACCAATTTACCTGCATTAATAGGAGAATTTTCAACCTTATCGGTCAAATTCACAGTTCCTGAGTACACTAAATCTTTAGGGACTTCCGCATCAAAACTCTCAGGAAATTTCTCTGCTAAATAATTCGAAAATACATCATGGCGAGCAGAGGTTAGTCCGTTACTTCCCATGCCTCCATTATACTCTTTCTCGTAATTAGCTTGACCAAAAGAAGCCAAACCAACGATAACATCACCAGCTTTTATATTTGCATTATCAATAACATCAGACCTTTTCAATCTTGCAGTTACTGTAGAATCAACGATTATAGTTCTTACCAAATCTCCCACATCTGCAGTTTCTCCTCCAGTTGAATGAATGGTGATACCGAACTCAGCTAAATCGCTTATTAATTCTTCGGTGCCATTAATAATAGCCGAAAGCACTTCACCAGGTATTTTATTCTTGTTTCTTCCTATAGTAGAAGAAAGCATAATATTATCTGTCGCGCCAACGCAAATTAAGTCATCGATATTCATGATGAGTGCATCTTGTGCTATACCTTTCCAAACCGAAATATCACCTGTCTCCTTCCAATACATATAGGCTAAAGAAGATTTAGTACCTGCACCATCTGCATGCATTACCAAGCAATACTCTTCATCTCCTGTAAGATAATCAGGAACTATTTTACAAAAAGCCTTTGGAAAAAGACCTTTATCAATATTCTTAATTGCATTGTGAACATCCTCTTTTGAGGCAGATACCCCTCTTTGCTGATATCTTTCACTGCTCGATGTGGACATAACTTAAATTTGTGGCAAAAATAAGAGATTCATTAAAACTGCAACCTCTCTTCCGATTAATATTCCCTCTATTTTCTGAAATTAGAAATAACCGCTTATTTAATAAATAATAATTCACTGTATTTCGTCAATGGCCATAACTGATTATCCATTAATTTTTCAAGTTTATCGCTATGTAATCTTATTTCAGAAAAATATGGTTTCACATTATTACAATAGGCTTCTGCTTTCTTTTTAGTGTCTTTCATTACATTAGCCTTTCTTCGTGCATCTACCATCGCATCTACCATTTTCTTAATACCGACGATATGTTCGGCTATTTCTTCAATCATGGTCAATTGACCTTCAGAGAATTTTTTATGAGCAGCACCATAAATTTCTTTTAATCCTGATACATTTTTAATCAAGGTATTTTGATAAGCAATTGCAGCAGGTATAATATACCCATAGACCAATTCATTATAAACCCTACCCTCTATTTGGGTATGCATAATGTAATTCTCTAAATCGACTTCTTGTCGTGCCCTAACCTCAACTTCGCTCATTACTTTCATTGATTGAAAAAGGGCTAAACTTTCTTTCGAGGTCAAAACTTTAAGAGCTTCAGGTGTATTCTTATTATTACTCAATTTACGTCGCTTAGCCTCACTCTCCCATTCTGCACTATACCCATCACCATCGAAACGTATACGCTTAGACGTTTTGATATATTCTCGAAGCACATTAAAAACCGCTTCATCTTTCTTTAAGCTTTTTTTATCAATTAAGAGATCAACCTCCTTTTTAAAATCTTTCAGCTGCTTTGCAACTATCGTATTTAAAATGGTCATAGGCTTAGCACAATTCGTTTTTGACCCTACGCCACGCATCTCAAATTTATTACCGGTAAATGCAAAAGGTGAAGTTCTATTGCGGTCGGTATTATCCATAAGTATTTCAGGGATTTTACCAACTACATTCAATTTAAGTTCTGTTTTTTCTTCTGGCGACAACTTCCCTTTCGAAACACCTTCAAGCTCATCTAACACACTGCTTAATTGTGTTCCTATAAAAATTGAAAATATGGCCGGTGGCGCCTCATTAGCCCCTAAACGATAGTCATTACTTGCCGATGCTATTGACGAACGCAAAAGTTCTTCATACGTATCAACAGCTTTAATCGTGTTTATAAAAAAGGTTAAAAATTGTAGATTCTTCATTGGTGTAGAACCAGGACTAAGTAAGTTTACCCCAGTATCAGTTGCCAAAGACCAATTATTATGTTTACCAGATCCATTAATACCTGCAAAAGGTTTTTCATGAAACAGAATAGTAAAATGATGTTTATCGGCAATTTTATCCATGACATCCATTAACAGAAGATTATGGTCAACTGCAAGATTGGCCTCTTCAAAAACAGGCGCCAATTCAAATTGATTTGGCGCTACTTCATTATGCCTAGTTTTCACTGGTATACCTAACTTGGTGCATTCTTTTTCCAAATCGCTCATGAAACTAAGCACACGACTTGGTATTACTCCGAAATAATGGTCATCTAATTGCTGACCTTTTGCCGGTGTTTCACCTACTAAAGTACGACCGGTCATCATAATATCTGGTCTAGAGTGTGCGAGAGCCTTATCAATTAAGAAATATTCTTGTTCCCAACCTAAGGTGGCGTTTACTTTAGAAACATTCTTATCAAAGTATTTCGCTACCGCTGTAGCTGCATCATCAACAGCGCTCAATGCTCTTAACAATGGAGCTTTATTATCAAGTGCCTCACCCGTATACGAGACAAAGATGGTAGGTATACATAATGTGGTACCATATATAAAAGCAGGTGACGAGGGATCCCAAGCGGTATAACCTCTGGCTTCAAAGGTATTACGAATTCCGCCACTTGGAAAGCTTGACGCATCTGGTTCTTGCTGAACCAACTGCCCTCCTCCAAATTTTTCTAATGCAGTACCATTTGGTAATAAATCAAAAAATGCATCATGCTTCTCAGCTGTAGAACCAGTTAATGGTTGAAACCAATGAGTGTAATGCGTAGCTCCCATAGTTATAGCCCAACCTTTTATGGCTTCTGCAACCTGATCTGCTATTTTACGGTCAATCTTTGAACCAGAAACCATAGCTCCTTTTAAACTTTCAAGTGCATCTTTAGTAAGATATTGTAACATCTTACTTTCATTAAAAACATTAATACCGAATAACTCAGATCGCCTACCTTTTTCCTCTATAGCGATACTTTTTCTTGTCTGACTTTGGGCAATTGCCGCGAATCTTGATGAAACCATATGTAATTACATTATTAATTCGACAAAATTACGTTCAATAAATATAAATATGACAAAATACCCGATAAAAAATAGGGGTATATAACAATTAATTTAATTTTTAAAGATTTACCCCCTTAAAAATTCAAACCAAATCATAAAAAACATATTTTTGCTTGTCTTTTATTCAAAAAAAATATAACTTTTATATTATGAGCAAAACAAAATTAGAATACATCTGGTTAGATGGATATTTTCCAACCCAAAACATGAGAAGCAAGACCAAAGTGGTTAATGACTTTGGTGGTAAATTAGAGGATTGCGAAATGTGGTCTTTTGATGGAAGTTCAACACGACAAGCTGAAGGTGGTTCTTCTGACTGTTTGCTTAAGCCGGTTGCTATTTTTCCAGATCCTGCAAGAAATAACGGATTTTTAGTAATGACTGAAGTTTTAAATGCAGACGGAACTCCGCATGTATCAAACGGAAGAGCTACTATAGAAGATGAGGATAATGATTTTTGGTTCGGTTTCGAACAAGAATACTTTATCATGGATACCAAAACTCAATTACCTTTAGGTTTCCCTATTGGTGGTTATCCTGCTCCACAAGGTATGTACTACTGTTCTGTTGGAGGTTTACACACTCACGGAAGAGATTTAGTTGAAGAGCATGCTGATTTATGTATCGCTGCCGGACTTAATTTTGAAGGAATCAACCAAGAGGTTGCTTCTGGCCAATGGGAATTTCAATTATTCGCTAAAGGCGCTAAATTAGCTGGTGATGAAATGTGGGTTGCACGCTATTTACTTGATCGTTTAACAGAACAATATGGTTATTATATTGAATATCATCCAAAACCTTTAGGTAAGGAAATGGACTGGAACGGTTCTGGTATGCATGCAAACTTCTCTAACACTACGTTAAGAACTTGTGGTTCTAGAGAAATTTATGAGAAAATTTGTGAGGCATTCAGACCAGTTGTTCAAGAACACATCTCTGTTTACGGTGAATTTAACGACCAACGTTTGACCGGACTTCATGAAACTGCTTCAATTACAGATTTTAGTTATGGTATTTCTGATAGAGGTGCTTCAATTAGAATTCCTATCATTACCGTTCAAAAAGGATGGAAAGGATGGTTAGAAGACAGAAGACCTGCTTCTAATGGTGATCCTTATAAAATTGCTGGTAGAATTATTAAAACAGTTAAATCGGCGAAGATTTAATACCAAATTAATTGTTGATTATACTAAAAACGCCTTGGAATAATCCAAGGCGTTTTTTATTACTTATAAATCATAGACTATTTAGTAGCTTAGAATTACCCAATTGTCATATAAATAAATGCAATATACACCCCTAACAAAATTATGCCATCTCTCCACCCTAAGCGCAATCCTTTAGGTATAAATACTAAAGGCAGAATGAGAAAAGAGATACCCAACATCCAAAAAATATCGTTGGTCAACAAGCCCTGATCCATTACTCGAATAGGGGTAATAATTGAAGTTATACCTAAAACAGCTAATAGATTAAAGATATTGGAGCCGATTAAATTTCCTAATGAAATAGCTTTTTCCTTTTTTAACACTGCTATTACCGATGCGGCCAATTCAGGAATACTAGTACCTACAGATACAATTGTTATAGCAATTACGCGCTCACTAACACCAAATACAGTAGCCATACCAACTGCACCATCAATTAACAATTCTGAACCACCCCAAAGAGCACCACCACCTAATCCTAAAAAAAGCACGGTTTTGTACAATGGCAACATTACATCGGGTTCGTCATCTTCATCGATTACCGCCGGTTTTTGAAAACGCAGCAAGTATACTAAGAATAAGAAAAGAACTATTACCATGATAATGCCTTCGTACTTCTCTAAAACTCCATCAAAATATATAAAGAAGAAAAAGAGTAATGAGGCCAACATCATTACTGGCCAATCTGTTGTATAAAAGCTTTTACTTACATTAATAGGGCTTAACAAAATTATTATCGCTAGCACCAAACCTAAATTAGCAATATTAGACCCTACTACATTACCTAAAGCCAAATCTGGGAAACCGTCTAATGCAGCATTTATACTAACAATTAATTCTGGTGCCGAGGTAGCGAAAGAAACAACCGTCATACCTATAACAATCTTCGGTATTCTTAATTTTAGTGATAAATCTACAGCAGCTTTTAAAAGCCAATTACCTCCTGCTATTAATAAAAATAGCCCACCAAGTATAAATAGAAAGTTCTGCATGTAAAGAGTTTACACAAATATAAATAGAAGAAACCTGTTGGTAAGCAACTATCGAAAGTATATAAAAACTAAAATTATAGTTAAATAACTATAATTTTAGTTTCATAACTATAAAAATAGTTTATATTAGTTCTACAAATACACTCAAATGGAAAAATTAACCAACAAAGAAGAAGAAATCATGAAGATTCTTTGGCGACTTAAAAAAGCTTTTGTCAAAGAAATAATGGAGGAAATACCTGCGCATAAACCCCATTACAATACCCTTTCTACTATTGTGCGCAATTTAGAGGAAAAGAAATTTGTAGGATTTACCGCTTATGGAAAAACACATCAATATCACCCAATAGTAAGCAAAGAGAGTTATTATAAAGCTTATGTAAATGAAGACATGGTAGGTTATTTTGATAATTCTTATATGAACTTAGTATCATTTTTCGCCAAGGAAGAAAAAATTTCGGTCGAAGAATTAAAGGAAATAATTAACCTGATTGAAAATAAATAATAATGGAATCATTTTTCATACATCTATTAAAGTCCTCTGCAGTTTTACTATTGTTCATTACTGTTTATCAGCTTTTCTTAAAAAAAGAAACCTTCTTTGAAAACAATCGTGTATTTCTTATTCTAGGACCAATCATAGCAGTAGCTCTACCATTTATCACCATTACAAAAACCATTCTTATTCAACCATCAGTACAGCAAAAATGGAATGTTTCAGAAGAAATAATAGTTGATCCAATTATAAACGAAACATTGAACTGGTCATCAATTTTGATTGGCTTGTATAGTATTGGTTTATTGTACTTTACATTTAGACTAATTTTACAGTACAAAAAAATAATAAAGCTCAAAAAGCAAAGTGAAATTGTAAAAGACGCTCAATTCACTCACGTAAAAACAAACAAGCGTATTTCGCCATTTTCATTTTTCAATAATATTTTTTACTATCCAAAGCAATTCACAGAGGCAGAACTTTTTACAATCATTACACATGAAAAAGTGCATGTTATTGACAAGCATTCAGTCGATGTTTTAATTACAGAAATTGTTTCAATCATCTTATGGTTCAATCCATTTATTTGGTGGTATAAAATCATGGTTAAACAAAATTTGGAATATATAGCTGACGCTAAAACATGTGCGATGGAAATTGATAAAAAATCATATCAATACCTAATGTTAAAACAAACTGTTAGTTCTCAAACTTTTTCAATCATTAATCCATTTTTTAATTCATTCATCAAAAAACGAATCGTCATGATCAATCAACAGCCATCAAAAAAAAGTAATCAACTTAAATTATTTATCATTCTTCCTGCGATAGTACTATTTCTAATGAGTTTTAATACTACAGAGGTTTTTGAAGTTAGAAACAACAATAGTATTTCTCAAGAAATTAATACTAGTGAAAATGCCATTGACCTAATTATCACTAAGAATACTACAAACAAAAATCTAGAAAACATAAAAAATCAACTACGATTAGATAATGTAGATTTTTCTTTTACCGCAGTACGAAATTCAAATGGTGAGATTATTGACTTAACATTAAGTCTTGTCGGAAATTCAAAAAAAGGGTCGAAGACTTTTTCTGGTAATTACCAAAGTGACTCCATTGACACTATAAATGATGTTATTATAAAATATGACCCAAAAACTAATTATTTGTTTATTGGAGATAAGAAAGGTGCTCAAAATTTGAAATCAGATTCATGGGTTATTACAACTCAAATAAATGAAGTGAAAATTGAAGTAGACAAAAACTCAAAAAATGAAACTCTTAAAAGTGATTCTGAATTTTTAAAGGAAAATGGCGTCACCATTTCTTATAGGGGAATAAAAAGAAATAAAAATGGTGAAATAACTGCCATCAAAGTACACTATAACAACAATGCAGGAGAAAAAGGGACTTATCAACAAATAAAATCAACTCCAATTGCTCCTTTTTCAATAACTGTAAATCTTAATGAAGATGATATAAAAATAAGTACAGTCACCCAAATAAATGATTATACCGATTCTTATATATCTAAGGAAGAATAAAAATCTGGTAAAATTGTAGAGATTAGAAAAAACAATAACACAGATTCCTATTATTTAAATGATAAAGAATTAACACAATCTGAAATGGAAAACTTAAATTCTGATGAGAAATCAATTCTTAGATTCTATCAGATGGCAGACAGTCTTAATTTTGAAACTGAAATATTAGAAACCACAAGTGACGATGGCTTTGGTAACATTAAACAAATTAAATTCCTAAAAGATTCATCTAATACCAATCAAAGAAAATATTTGATTATCGAAAAGAGAGTAATAAAAACAAAAGAAGATTAGTATAAAATAAATTTAAATAAAGCGGGTGATTATACCTCTATTGGCACCTATAAAATGGAGTAATTAATAATAAAAACTAGTAAGTCAAAAAACAAATCGTTATGATCAATCAAAAAAAATCACACAGATTAAAAGCAATAAAGAGTTTAATAATTCTACCATTAATAGCCTTCTTTCTATTAAGTTTCAATGAGAGTGAAGTTTATTCCAATAAAAATAAATCACAATACGATTCTGCTCAAAAGATTATAGAATTTCTTATAGATAAAAACACTTCAGATACACAATTATTGAAAATTAAAGATGATTTAGCGATAGAGAAATTCGATTTCTCCTATACTACGGTTAGAAATGAGGAAGGTGAAATAAAAAATATATCTATTGAAATTTCTGGTGGAAATAAAAAAAATGGAGAGGTAAGTAGCAGATATAAGTCTGTATCGGACAATGACACTATTGACCCAACATATATTTTAATAGATATTGACAAGAATAGTATATCATTTAGAAACTCAGATGTAAACAATAAAGTGACCAAAATAAAAAAGTCTACATCTGGGAACAATAAGCAAATTTCTATAAGTAGTTCTACTACCGAAGACTATGACTTTAAAATAGTAGAAAAAGAAGGCAACGGATTTATGTTTGTCACGAGTGATAGTAAACAAGAGCCTTTATTTTATATTAATGGAGAAAAAAGTGATTCTGACACCGTTAATAATTTAAATGAGGGCGATATTGAGACAATGCATGTCATAAAAGGAGACAAGGCTATTGAAAAATACGGGAAAGATACCAAGCATGGTGTAATTGAAATAATTACAAAAAAATAATCCACTATTAATCGCTTAGGGATTGACTATAATTTAAATCCGGTGTTTCTATAACATCGGATTTTTTGATTTTAATGATGAAATAGCCTTTTTATTCAATTTTATGAATGAAAAGCCCCTTACAAATTAAAAAATACTCAAATATGTCCCTACAATTATTACATAATATAACTAATAAATGAATTTTTATTATAGTATAAAACTCTACTGTAGGCTTAGTGTTATAAATTGATATAAAAATTATATATTAACTTACAGTTATGTAGTTGATAACACTAATTTAACAAGTTTTATTTGTTCTAAGGATTAAGTCCATATACCTTACATGAACAATTATTCATTCAACATTCAATCACTAAAGCCTTACAACATGATAGCCTTAATTAAACTTTTAGTAGTACTAATTTTAAGTTTTATAATTACACTTGTTTTGCATTAGGTGTAATTTGTTCTTAAATAAAGGAAATATTACGATTTAATCAATCGCTTTTTTATTTATGTACTTTTGTAATAAATAAAAACTTTGAAAAAAGAAATTTACAAACTACTTGCTAAGCTTAATAAAGCCCTTTTACCTTCCTATAGTAAGCAACGAATAGACCTGTCTAAAGCTAGTAAATTGCAAATGGCAATTATAGGTTGGCGCTATTTCGTTACCACTAAGGCACTTGATTAATATTTTAAAAGAGATTCTACTGAGTATTCATTAATTTTTGATGAGCCATTTAGGAAAGCAAGTTCAATTAAAAAATTACATTGTACAATTTCACCACCTAAACGTTCTATTAATTTGCATGCTGCATTTGCAGTACCTCCAGTAGCAAGTACATCATCATGTATAAGTACCTTATCGCCCTTTTCGATTGCGTCTATATGAATCTCTAGCGTATCTGTACCATATTCAAGATTATAAGTTTCACTAAGGGTGGTGGATGGCAGTTTTCCGGGTTTGCGTATAGGCACAAAACCTGAATTAAGCTTATTTGCAAGCATAGGTCCAAAAATAAACCCCCTACTCTCCATACCAACAACCTTATCTATTTTTTGTCCGTTCAATAATTTAATAAGTTCGTTAGTAGTTTCTTTTAATGCAGCAGGGTTTTGCAACAACAAAGTTATATCCTTAAAAATTACTCCATCTTTAGGAAAATCAGGTACATCTCTAATTAAGCTTCTTAAATCCATTTAATATAGTGCTCTTAATTTTGTGGTAAATGTAAAAAGAAATATATTTGCACCCCGTTAAGGGAAATATTAAAAGGCCTCGTGGCGCAACTGAATAGCGCACTTGATTACGGCTCAAGAGGTTACTGGTTTGAATCCAGTCGAGGTCACATAAAAAACCCCATATTTTATGGGGTTTTTTTCATTTTTAATCCTAAATTTCTGAAAACTTACGCATTTACTTAAAATGTGACTTCAACAAGAAATCGATATGGCCAATGAATTTAATAGTGATTACCCCTCCATTGAAGATTTAAGAACAAAGGCAAAGCGCCGAATTCCAAAGTTCGCATTTGAATATTTAGATGGCGGTTGCAACGAAGATGTAAGCCTAAACAGAAATACATCTGAAATAAGAAAAATACAACTGCAGCCAAGATACCTAAGAAATTATGGAACAAGTTCCATCAAAACCAAGGTTATGGGCATGGAATTCGATGCTCCTTTTGGTGTTGCCCCAGTTGGCCTACAAGGTTTAATGTGGCCTAACACACCTGCTATTTTAGCCAAATCTGCTTATAAGCATAATATTCCCTTCATTCTTAGTACGGTAACTACTATGGATATTGAAAAAGCCAGTGAACTTACTGAAGGCAATGCATGGTTTCAATTGTACAATCCTGTAGATGATAATATTCGCGATAATATTATTGAACGTGCAGAATCAGCAGGTTGCCCTGTTCTCGTTTTGTTATGTGATGTTCCTACTTTTGGTTATCGACCAAGAGATTACAGAAACGGACTTGCGCTACCTCCAAAAATGACCGTTTCAAACATATTACAAATTCTAAGTAAGCCAACTTGGGCATACAACACCCTTAAATATGGTCAGCCAAACTTTGAAACTCTAAAGCCTTATACACCTGAAGGTCTTGACTTAAAACAATTAGGAGCCTTTATGGATAAAACATTCTCAGGTAGGTTAAACGAGGAAAAAATAAAACCTATTCGAGAGAAATGGAAGGGAAAATTGGTTTTAAAAGGAGTCGCCTCTGAACAAGACACTCAAGATGCTATACGGCTGGGTTTTGACGGTATCATTGTTTCCAATCATGGTGGAAGACAGTTAGATGCGGCACAATCTACCATAAATTCATTACAGGAACTTACCGCTAAATATAGCGACCAAATAGAAATAATGATGGATAGCGGCCTGCGCTCTGGTCCAGATATTGCACGCGCTATGGCAAGTGGTGCTAAATTCACTTTTATGGGACGATCCTTCGTCTATGGCACAGGTGCCTTAGGGGATAAAGGAGGCGACCATACGATTAGCATGCTAAAAACACAATTTAAACAGGTAATGGACCAACTCTGTTGTGAACGTGTTGAAGATTTACCAAATCATCTAATTTCTAAATAACTATATTCTGTAGGTTTTGATGATTAATTTAAAAATGTTACGATTTGAGTTTAGAAAACACATGGAGATGGTACGGTCCAAATGACCCAGTTTCACTAAAAGATATAAGACAAGCAGGTGCCACGGGTGTCGTTAGTGCTTTACACCATATTCCTAATGGAATGGTATGGTCAATAGAAGAAATTACGGAACGTAAAAAAATAATTGAGTCGGCTGGTCTTACTTGGTCTGTGGTAGAAAGCGTTCCTATTCATGAAGATATTAAGACCCAAAAAAGTGATTTTAAAGTCTACTATGAAAATTACAAACAGACACTTATTAATTTAGGAAAATGTGGTATAGATACGATTTGTTATAACTTTATGCCTGTTCTTGATTGGACAAGAACGAACTTAGATTACGAAGTAGAAGATGGCTCTACCGCACTTCGGTTTGAAGCTTCAGCATTTGCGGCATTCGAATTGTTTTTATTGAAGAGACCAGGGTCTGAAAATTGCTATACAACAAAGCAAAAATCTGATGCAAAAGAATTTTTAAGCAATCTGGACGAAGATGGACGAAAAAAACTGATAAGTAATATAATTGCAGGGTTACCGGGTGCAGAGGAAGGTTATTCATTAGAAGAATTCAATACTATTCTCGCCACATATGACGCTATTGGGCCAAAAGAACTCAAGGAACATTTATTCGAATTTTTATCAGAAATAATTCCTGTTGCAGAAAAAGCGGGCGTACAAATGTGTATACATCCTGATGATCCGCCTTTTCCAATTCTAGGCCTACCGAGGGTTGTAAGTACAGAGCAAGATATCGTTGACCTATACAATGCTGTTAATAGCCCTAACAACGGATTAACTTTTTGCACAGGTTCTTTTGGAGTTCGACCAGATAACGATTTGCCTGGTATGGTAGAACGTTTGGGCGACCGAATACATTTTATTCATTTACGAAGCACACAAAGAGACGCTCATGGTAATTTTCATGAAGCTAATCACTTAGAAGGCGATGTGGATATGTATGCTGTTATGAAGGCTTTAATAAATGAGCAGGAGAAAAGAAAAGCAGCTGGTAGAAAAGATTTTAGAATGCCTATGCGACCAGATCATGGTCACAAAATGCTTGATGATTTGAGAAAGAAAACTAATCCTGGTTATTCAGGCATTGGCAGATTACGTGGTTTGGCTGAATTAAGAGGTTTAGAACTAGGTATAAGAAAAAGTTTAAAATAGAAATTTTTCTAACTTATCTCAAATTATTCTTATTTGTCTAGTGCTTTTAATTCAACTTCAGTAAACTCCATCCCAGAATTAGATTTTACACTTCTAAGCTCATTAATACGCTGTTTAAGCAAAGTTTTGGGAACATCAGAAAAAGCATTTGTAACATAAGATATAATGTCGGCTATATCTTTATCAGTTATCGTTTCATTTCTTATAAGTCCTGGCATTGCCAAATTTATATTGTATTCTTCACCGTTAACATGGACTGGACCCTCTAAGCCATGTAAAATAATCAGCGCTAAACGTTCTGTATTCTTCACATGTTCAGAGCCCATCAACGGCGGCGCAAGCCCGTCGATACCTTTACCATTTGATCCATGGCAAGAGGCGCAAATTTGATAAAACATTTTAGCTCCGCTGGTTCTGTTATCTTCGTTGATAGATTTCCTAGTATATATTGAATTTAGCTTTTCATTTTTCTTGTCTGATAAACTCCTAACCAGCTTATTTACAAATTCAGTATGCTTCAAGGTATCCATTATTGCTTTATTGCTAGAAATTAAAGAATCTACGCCTGTTAAGCCACTAATTACCGATTCTGTAATTGTGCTATTAAGTTTTCTTCTTTTTAAAATTTCCATCATTATTGGAGTAAACATCTCTTCATTAAGGGCTAACCAACTTCCTATAGTACTGCCCAAATAAACATCCAAACCAATTTTATTTTTTTTCAAAATTGATTTAAAAACACGTACTGCCTTATCAATATTTTCTTCTTTTATAAAACGTTTTGATAATAGTAGGGCATGAGAGGCAGCCTCAATATTATCCGAATTCATAACTTCTAATAAGAAATCAAAAGACAATGCATCCCAACCTTCTAACACATACAAAGCATGTATTTGACTTAATTTGTTTTTGGAGTTAAGCGCTACTTTCTTAATGGCATCAGAAGCTTGAGTTAATTCTTTTAAAATTAGATAATGCTGTGCTCGGTCTCTAACCCATCCGTTTTTGTTGGATAAAAGGGATACTAATTCAGCTGCGTCCAAAGCATCAAAATCAGGAATAACATCAGCTACAGCATCTTCATACTTTACTTTTAATATTCTTCCAAAATTGACCAACGTATCTAACTTCTCAGCTTTTATTTTCTCTCTTAAATAAGGACTCATGTACGCATGATGACCAATAATACCGCGATGCATATCTATAATATACATACTGCCTTCTGGACCATTTTTTAAACTTACCGGACGAAAACCTTCATCAGTAGAGGTTAGAAATTCCTTATTCTCCCATGCTTGTTTTGCAATGACTGAATCTCCAGTAAAAGTCAAAAGTGCCCTTTTCACTAAATTACCTTCAGGTATACATATAAAAACATTCTGATCATACGATTCTGTAAATGCCCCTCCTCTATAAACTAAAGGACTACAGGCAGCCGTTGCATTCACCAAAATACTATCGGCATTTAAGACACCTTTAGCATAGCCCCTATTTACTGAAGCAGCATGAACAGGATAAACCCTTTGGTCAGCGGTCAAAAGCTTATCTACCGTAGATTTCGGTGTAAAGTGTTTGTTGCCTATTGTGGTATTTGGCAAAACATAATCACCCAATAATATTCTTGAATTATCATTGTAATATAATCTTCCAAAATTGTCGTGGGTAATGCCCCATTGCCCCCTAAAAGTAGTTGGTTCTTTTTTCCAAACTCCTGCTGTTCGTCTGTATCTAAAATTCGATTTGGCATTATAAATCCAATTATCAATATTTAGTTCTAGCCCGTTTGGTTGATGTTCAGGATTACCTTCTACCGCGTAAACCGAATCTACCAAAACCTTATTTACAGGTTTATCATTTTCAATATCAACAAACCATAAATAGGGTGGTTCGACATATAGTAAGCCTCCATATACATGTGTCAATGCGCGAGGCATTACCAAGCTATCCATAAAAATTTTCGAATGGTCTACTACTCCATCCTCGTCCAAATCTTCTAAAATGAGTATGCTACCCGTTGGCTCATCTTCACCTGAGCCTTGAATATCATTCATATAACCAGGCATTTGAGCAACCCATATTCTACCTTTTGCATCAAAATCTATGGCAACCGGGGCTTTCAAAAGTGGTTCTGCCGCAATGACTTCTAATTCAAACCCCTCCTCTATTTTATAAGAATTTAATGAAACTCTCCTATTTTCATTGTTGGGTTCACATGAACATAAAATATAACTAAGAGTAAAAAATAAAATAAGCTTAAAACGCATGTACAATAATTAATTTTCGATAAAATAATAATAACTTGAATATAAAGAAGCATATCACTTCTTTACCCATATTAAGCTGGAGATTTAAACTTGAAGAACTTCTCTAATACCCTTTTCTAAACCTGTTAGTTGTGCAAGACCGATTGCTCTACCAATTAATGAATAACCAGAATAAAACTCATTTTGACGCTTTTTATCATCTAATAAAACGTGGCCATGATCTGGTCTCATAGGAATACTAACAATACCAATTCCATTCTCATACCTTTTTTGTTGTTGTTTAACAATAGCTTTCATCACTTTTTCAATTGGTACAGAACCATTAAGATGATCTGCTTCATAAAAACTACCATCAGCTTCCAGCCTAACATTTCTTAAATGAATAAAGTGAATCTTGTCACCGAAATCTACAATTATTCTCATCAAATCATTATCTGCAGAAGCACCTAAAGAACCAGAACAAAAAGTTAGTCCGTTACTCGGCGAAGGACAGCAATCCAACAAAAATTTTATATCCTGATAGTTAGAAACGATTCTTGGCACACCAAACACAGAAAATGGTGGATCATCAGGATGAACAGCCATTCGAACTCCTAATTTTTCAGCTTCGGGAATAACAGCTTTTAAAAAATATGACAAATTCGCCTGTAATTGTTCCTTATCTTTTTCAAGTACGGTAGCAAGGTTCTTTTTAAAAGTATCTAATGCTATCAATTTTTTCGAACCAGGCATACCCGCTAAAATAGATTCTTCTAACTTCTTTCTATTTACATCGTCTAAACTATCGAAATGTGCTTTTGCTTTTTCATACAACTCTTTTGGGTATGATTGTTTAGCATTTTCACGCCCTAAAATAAATAAATCGAAAGCTGCCGCTGAAACAGGACTATATCGTAGGGCCGAAGCACCTGTTGGTAAAACATAATCCAAATCGGTACGTGTCCAATCTATCAATTGCATAAAATTATAGCATACATCGAATATGCCGTTTTCTGCCAAATTTTTTAAAGTCTGAATATAGTTTACAATATATCGGTCTCGATCAGGGTAACCATATTTAATTGCCATATGAATATTAACACTTTCAACTACCGACCATTCCATACCATGGGCAATAATTTCAGATTTTAATGCAGTAATTGTTTCTTTTGGCCACACTTCGCCAATCGGAATTTTTTGACACGCAGCTACAATACCCTCTACACCTAACTGTTTTATCTCAGATAAGGTTACGCCAAATTCAGGACCGAACCAGCGAAAGGTTTTCTTTAAATAGTCCATACTTAGTACTAACAAATAAATAATTCAAAAGGATTACGCTTTAAAAAATTCTGAAAACAATCGATTACAAAATAATTATTAAAAGTAGGCACAATGCTATGGCTAAACACCTGAAAATGAACTAAAACCGCCATCAACATCATAAATACTACCTGTAACAAAACTAGAAGCGTCACTTAACAAATAGTGCACCATACCATTAAGTTCAGAAGCATCACCGTAACGCCCCATTGGTGTATTTTTTATTATGCTGTTACCTCTTTCAGTATAAGAACCATCTTCATTAGTTAACAATCTTCTGTTTTGGTTACCAATAAAAAAACCTGGCGCAATGGCATTCACTCTAATTTTATCTCCGTGTTTAGAGGCTAATTCATTTGCCATCCATTTTGTAAAAATATCTATAGCTCCTTTTGCCATTGAATATCCCAAAACCCTAGAAATGCTTTGCTTAGCAGCCATTGAGGAAATATTTATTATTGAACCATAACCCTGTTCTACCATTAATCGGCTTAATATAATTGTTGGAATAACAGTGCCAAATAAATTAATATCGACTACTTTTTGCGTATCCACCATTGCTATATCTTGAATGGTCTGATCAGGTTTCAATGTTGCCCCAGGTATATTTCCACCAGCAAGGTTTACGAGTCCGTCTAAGTGTTTAAATTTCTTTTTTATTACTTTACTTAATGCAGTAAGTTGCTCCTCATTCATCACATCTACCTTGAAAATATGGGTACTGTTAGCTGCGATGGTATTCAATTCTTCTTGCTTAGCCTTTAATTTATCTTCTGACCTACCAAGTAATAAAACGTTTGCCCCATTTTTAACAAGGTATTCAGCGATTGAACCACCAAGCGTACCAGTTCCTCCAGATAGTGCATAATTCCTATTTTTTAAAGATAATAACTCGTTCATATTTTTATTTTACTTTTTACTTAAGGCTATAGATTGTAAATATTTTTAATTTCTCTTCAATTATGATATTCTATCATAAGTGAATTAGCTAAACTTTATTTTGTTCTTATGTAATTAACGAAATGCTTAAAACTCCCCCTATTATACTATTTATGAAATGAAATTCTACAGCGGCCTAAGTGATGAAAAATATAATTTCTACACCAATTCTCTTTGCTATGACAAGTTAAGGGATTTCTTAAAATGAACTCGTGAATTATAGTCTTTATAAAAATTGAATTCCTATTTTTTACCTGAATTTTATCATTAAAACCATTGAACCGTAACATATTGCATTGTAAAATTATTAGTATGATAAAAGTTATTCCTATTGTACTATTTTCTAGCTAAGTTTAGTTTATTTCTTCCCTACACCTGTAACTTTGTTCACTATTAACATAGACAGTGAAGAAAGCAATCCTTTACATGATTATAAGTACGTTTTCATTTAGTTTAATGAATTCGTTTGTAAAATACCTTAGTCATTTTCCGACCTTTGAAATTGTTTTTTTCAGAACAGCTGGTTCATTGTTATTAGGAACTACCTATATTTTAATAAAAGGAATACCCATTTTAGGTAATAATAGAAGATTAATGGTTTTTAGAGCTATGGCAGGGTTAATAGCCATGAGTCTCTTTTTTATGTCGTTACAATATTTACCTGTAGGCACAGCCGTTTCACTAAGATACCTTGCGCCTATATATGCAGCTGTTTTTGCTGTTTTCTTACTTAAGGAGAAACTAAAAACTATTCAATGGTTTCTATTTATATTAGCTTTCAGCGGAGTACTCGTTTTAAAAGGATTTGACCAAGAGCTGAATACAACTGGCTTATTATTGGTTTTAGCTGCCTCAGTCTTTAGTGGATTAGTTTATGTTCTCATTCGTAAAATTGGCAATAGTGACCACCCTCTGGTCATTGTCAATTATTTTATGTTCATTGGAACTCTTATTGGCGGTATTTTAAGTATCAATGATTGGATACAACCCAAAGGCATTGATTGGATACAACTACTAAGCCTGGGAATATTCGGCTTCTTTGGTCAAGTGTTCATGACCAAAGCTTTTCAAATTGCCAAAACAAACTTGGTGGCACCCCTAAAATATATTGAAGTGATATTTACAATAGTAATCGGTGTTAGTTGGTTTGGAGATGTATACTCACTTTGGAGCCTAATGGGAATTCTTATGATTATTGTTGCCTTGGTGGCCAATGTAGTTGTTGGTCGACGATAAATTATAATATATCAAAAAAAAACCACCGAATACAAAGAATCGGCAGCATATAGTTATGGTCAGAAATTTAAATTATTTTCGAGCAGATTCTTGCTCAGCTAGACTATTATTAACATCGTGCAATGCGTTGACCATTACGGTGGTTACCTCATCTCCTATCTCATCAGAATTGTTTATATAATAAATAGCAGACAATATTAATGTTGATGCTAAAATCATATTCACAATCATTTTAGAATCGAATAAACTTTCTATTTTTCTCATATCGGTAAGTGTCTGATTTACAGTAGAAATATAAATCGAAAATACTTAATTAACAAATTTTTAAGAAAAAATAACAAAGAGAGATTTTAATCTAATGCTATTTATATGTTTAAAAATATTTAAATATTAACTTTTAATTAACTGGCTAACAGAGTCTTAAAAACGTAATTGCATTAAATTTTAAACTTAAAAAGATAAGATAGAAAGCATGTCCTTTCTAATTTTACAATAACAAGTTTATTAAGTTTTACTTTAAAAAATAGAAACTATGAAAATCTTAAAATCAATTATCTATACTACCCTGTTATTTTTAGCATTTGGTCTAAATGCCCAAAATAGTAAAGACCAAAAAATAATAAGAGACGCTAACAAAGCTAAGGGCAAACTAATTAAAATGGAAGTGGGCCTAGACCAATTTTTCACGAACTCGGCAGGATATGTTATATTCCCTAATGTTGGTAAAGGCGGATTGATTATCGGTGGTGCCTCAGGAAATGGAGTAGTTTATGAGAATGGTACTATAATAGGAATGGCCAATTTAAAAAAAATAAGTGTAGGATTACAAGCTGGTGGACAAGCTATAACCGAAGTTATTTTCTTTGAAACTGAAAATGACCTTAACGAATTTAAAGAAGGTGATTTTGAATTTTCTGCTGAGGCCTCTGCAGTGGCATTAAAATCTGGCATTGCAGTAAATGCCAAATATAGAGATGGCGTTGCAGTTTTTGCATTACCCAAAGCAGGGTTAATGGCAGATGCCTCAGTTGGTGGTCAAAAATTTGAGTTTACCCCAATGATAAATTAATTTCAATTGAAATAATATTAGAAAGCCGCCAAAATGGGCGGCTTTCTTTATTTATAATTTTATCCATTAGCTGTAAAACCAGGATAACACGTCATTCCACCATCAACAAAAATGGTCGTTCCATTTATGTATTCAGATTCATCGGAAGCCAACCAACTAGCTACACTGCCTATATCATCAGGTACACCAATTTGTTTGTAAGGTATCAATTTCAACATCCCTTCCCTACCTTCTTTTGTGCTCCAAACATCTTTGTTAATATTGGTTTTAATTGCACCTGGTGCAATAGAATTACATCGTATTCTATCTGGGCCATATTCTTGGCAAATCGTTTGCATCAACATCACTAAACCGCCTTTTGATGCGGCATAGTTGGCATGGCCTGCCCACGGAATTACCTCATGTACAGAACTCATATGAATTATTTTCCCCAAAGATTTTGATATCTCTGGTCGCATTCCTCTTCTTTTGAATTCAATAATTGCCTCTTTAGCACAAAGAAACTGTCCGGTTAAATTGACATCTATAACTCGTTGCCAATCTTTCAATGGCATTTCATGTAGTGGATGATCTAATTGCATACCTGCATTCGCCACACAGACATCCACAGTACCAAATTCAGCTATTCCCTTTTTGAACATAGATTTAACCTCATCTTCCTTACTTACATCACACTTAACTACAATGGCACTACCACAATCAGAATTAGAGGATATCCAATGTGCAACTTCCTCTGCCTCTTCTTTACTACTGTGATAGTTAATTACAATATTGGCACCTTCCATAGCCATTGCCTTTGCAACAGCTTCGCCAATACCATCACTTGACCCAGTAACGATACAAGTCTGTCCTTCTAATCTTTTATTTGGTTTTTGCATGCTTCTATATTTAGTACCCTAAAATTAGCTAAGAAAAATAGTACTGATTATCCCTATAACTAAAAATTGTGATTCACGATAGTTAGCCTAATTATTAAAACAAAAAAATGTTGATAGCACTCTCAAATTAAGAGCGTACTATCAACAATTAATTTTCGTTAAATGTGATATTATTTACCGTTGAAAAATATCATAATACCTATAACAATAAGTACGATAAAAATAGAAACCGTTACATCTACCCAGTTGTAACTGCTCTTATTTTTATTTTTTTCCTCTTCGGTTATGGTACCAAAAGTAAGGTTGACAATTTGCTGCTTGTCAGGTACTTTCGACAATAAACTAACAACCACCATAAAAATTAAACAAAACAAGAAGAACCATGCCCCAAAAGTCAAGAAATTCATATCTCCCAGGTAATATAAAACACCATCAGGATCTAGATTATGTTTTACTAATTCTAATGTTATCCTCAAGAACGCAACTACAATACCCATGACTAGTGTATAAAATGCGCCTGTAGCATTTATACGTTTATAAAATATACCCAATAAAAATACAGCTGTAATAGGAGGCGCTATATATGATTGTACACTCTGTAGATATTCATACAATACACCTGAAATATTTGCCATAATCGGAATCCATATAATCCCAATGATAACTACAAAAACAGTTGCAATTTGTCCAGTTCTCACCAATTTTTTCTCAGGTGTATTCGGCCTTAATTTTTTATATACATCTACTGTAAATAATGTAGAACATGAATTAAAAACCGAAGCCAAAGAACTCATTAGCGCAGCTAATAAACCTGCAGCTACAAGACCCCTTAAACCTGAAGGCAATAAATTACTCATTAAAACAGGGAAGGCTTCATCTGCATTCTCCCAATGTAATTCGCCACGCATTTTCAATGTTAATGCAATAACCCCAGGAATTAAAAATAAGAACACAGGTAAAAGCTTTAATAAGGCTCCAAAAATAGTACCACGTCTACCCTCTTTTATATTTCTAGCTGTTAAGGTTCTTTGAACAATATATTGATCAGTACACCAATACCAAATACCTACTATGGTACTCGTAATGAAAAGCGATGGCCATGGGAAATCTGGATCAGTAGCAGGTCGCCACATATTAAAATATTCAGGTCCTAGCGTATCTACCATACTACCCCATCCACCAACTTTATCTAAGCCTATGAAAGTTAATATGGCGGCACCGATTACCAATAAAATAGCTTGAAGTGTTTCTGTATATACTACAGCACGCATACCGCCTAAGACCGTATAAATTCCTGTTAATACCACGGTTGCAATCGCGCCTGTCCAAAAATCAATTCCTAATAAGGCAGAAACCACAACACCACCAGCATATATTGTTACTGAAATTTTGGTAAGTACATACGCAACAATAGAAAAAATTGATAACACCCATCTTGATCTTGCATCAAAACGTTTTTCTAAAAATTCGGGCATTGTAAACACTCCGCTACGCGCATAAAAAGGAAGAAATACCCAGCCTAACATTAAAACTACCCACGCATGTATTTCATAAATAAGCAAAGGCAGTTTATTACTCGCACCGGTACCCGCCAAACCAACAACGTGTTCAGACCCAATATTAGATGCAAATATTGAAGCACCTACAACAAACCAACCAACATTTCTACCGGCTAAAAAGTAATCTTCTGTATTATCTTCTTTCTTTCGGATAACCCAAACGGCTATTCCGGCAAGTAATAAAAAATAGAATGAAATACTTATCCAATCTAAATTGTCTAATTGTTGCATACTAAAGGTTTATTGAGTGGAAAGCTTAAACGTAGTTTTAGTTGAATATTTATCTCCTGGTTCTAAAGAAACAGTAGGAAATTTTGGTTGATTAGGAGAATCTGGATAGTGTTGTGTTTCTAAACAAAATCCACTTCGTTTTGCATATGTAGCACCATTTGGCGCCGGCAGTGTTCCGTCTAAAAAGTTACCTGAATAAAATTGCATGCCTGGTTCATTGGTAAAAACTTCAAGAGTACGACCCGTACCTGAATGATGCACTTTTGCAACCGAACGGTAGCCAGATGAGTAGTCGTTTAGAACCCAACAATGATCAAAACCACCACCTAATTCTATTTGTTCATTTTCTGCTTTGATGTCTTGACCTATTAGTTTTGCTTTCCTAAAATCGAATGGTGTATCTTGAACGGAAGCTAATTCGCCTGTAGGAATTAAACCGCCATCTACAGGTATATATTTATCAGCATTAATTTGAACTTCGTGATCTAAAATCAGTTGTGAAAAATCGCCCGAAAGATTAAAATAAGAATGCTGGGTAAGGTTAACTACCGTAGTTTTATCTGTAGTAGCTTCGTATAAAACATCTAAACTATTGTCTTTATTCAAAGTATAGGTAACTGTAGTTTGTAAATTTCCAGGAAAGCCTTCTTCCATATCCTTACTCAAATAACTTAACTTTAAAGAAGCTGAAGAATCAGATTCTTCAACACCTTCTACCTTCCAAACTACCTTATCAAACCCAACTAAACCTCCGTGTAAATTATTCTCTCCATTATTTTTAGCCAAGGTATATTCTTTTTTATTTAAGTTGAATTTTCCTTTGGCAATTCGATTACCATAACGGCCTACGAGTGCTCCAAAAAAAGGATTCGGCTTTTCGTATTGTTCTAAATTATCAAAACCTAAAACAATGTTTTCCATTTTACCATTCCTGTCTGCAACTTTTAAAGTTGTAATTCTACCTCCATAGGTTATTATATTAATTACAATCCCATCCTTATTTGAAAGTGTGAATAAATCTACCTTTTCCCCGTTATGCGTAACACCATAATCTGCCCTTTCAATATGAACACTCTTAGTTGTTTCTTCTGACATATCTATGTTATCCTTTTTAATAGGTTTCTCTTTACAGTTAATGATAAACATTAAAATACTGAACAGCAAAAATGAATAACTTAATTTGATGAATGGTTTCATAATATATTTTGAATCTATAATAATATGTTTTTTCGTTAAGGTAAAAAATATATCTTCATGAATTCATTGAAAAGTAGAGCTGATAGCATTCTACATATTCTCGACCCTCCCACCATATAGCCCCTTATATGGCTTAAAATAACTACACTATAGTTACGAAAACGATTTAGTGATTTTCTCATATTTAGTTTTAACCGTATTCAACCCTACATCATTATTTAAAGTTTGAAATACATATTCCGCAAAGACACATAAAAAATTACCTTCTCTAAAATGAATTATTTTGACGGGTCAATTTGTAGAAACTGCTGTGTTTTTTGCTATTTAGTTTCCGCATAATTCTTCTAAAAGGAAACTAATTTTATAAATCAAATAAGCTAGGAAGCCATAAACTTAATTGTGGAATGTAAGTCACTAAAAATAACGCAACAATCATTGCAATAAACAAGGGAAGTAAGGGCTTAAAAACCTTTTCAATGGTGGTTTTAGCCACACCAACCCCAACAAATAATACCGAGCCAACGGGAGGAGTACAAAGCCCAATACAAAGGTTTAAAACCATGATAATTCCAAAGTGTACTGGATCTAACCCCAGCTTTGTTACTACAGGTAAAAATATAGGCGTAAAGATGAGTACTGCAGGTGTCATATCCATAAAAATACCAACGAACAACAACAGCAAATTTATAATGAGAAGAATCACAATTTTATTATCACTTAGGCTTAATAGACCCGTACTAATATCTTGTGGGATATTCTCATAAGACAAAGCCCAAGACATACACATGGACGAGCCGATTAACAGCATTACAATTGCAGTAGTTGCAGATGAATCCAACAAAATTTGTGGGAGCTTGGGAAGCTTTATTTCCTTATATATAAAGCCTAGAATCAAGCTATACAATACGGCTATAGCAGATGCTTCGGTAGCTGTAAAAATACCGGTAACGATACCGCCAATTACTACAACCAGCATAAATAAACTTGGTAAGGCATCAATGAACGTTTTCGTTACTTCTTTAATAGAACTACGTTTACCAACTTTATATTTTTTCTTTTTTGCCCAGAATGCAGCCACTATCATTAAGAACAAGCCGGTCATAATACCTGGTATATACCCAGCCAGAAAGAGTGCTGCAATTGATGCGCCACCACTAGCTAATGAGTAAACGATTAACACATTACTCGGTGGTATAATCAATCCTGTAGTTGCCGAGGTAATATTTACCGCTGCACCAAATTCTTTCGAGTATCCTTCCTTTTCCATCTCAGGCCCCAAAATACTACCCATAGCAGATGCAGATGCCATCGCTGAGCCAGCTATTGCACCCATTAACATGGCGGCTATAACATTTATTAAAGCCAAACCACCAGGTAATGACCCCACCAAAGTTTTCGCGAATGCAATCAATCGATGTGCTATTCCTCCTTTATTCATAAGTTCGCCCGATAATATAAAAAAAGGTATTGCGAGCAGAGCAAAACTATCGAGCCCAGTAGCCATACGTTGAGAGACTGTTGTAAATGCAGGCATAGCAGGTATGCTAACCAACATGGTTAATAGCGAAGAGATTGCAATACTCCACGCCACAGGGGTGCCTATTGCTAAAAGACAGACAAAACTAATAACCAGAACTAAAATTGGAATATGTTCCATCATGATTTTAATTTTTTTAAGTCCGATGTTTTATAATACATAATCAACAATCCGCTTATTGGAATAATAATATAGACTACCGCTAACGGCAATTGCAAGGCAGGTGATTGTTGTCCTAATACATACGATATATAAACAAGTCGAGAACCGCCTATTACGAAAGCAAAAAAGACAAAAAGGATTATTAAAATAGTCACAATCATCTTTAGATTTTTTTGAGTTTTCTGATTCTGACGTTTCGGTAAAATATCAATAGCAACATGCAGATTGCGCCCAGAGACATAGGCCGCTCCCAAAAGACCAATCCAAATCATAAGATATCGAGCTAATTCATCGGTAAAGGAACTAGGATTACCAGTTACGTATCTCGTAAAAACTTGCCATAAAACATTGATTACCATTATTGACATAATAACAATTAAAGTCTTACTTAAAAAAGCGTCAATTTTAGTTCGCATAGTACTCAGTTTGTTTCTTGAATTTGTTTAATCAATGGGTATATTTCAGCATCATTTTTATAGCCTTCATAAATACCCTTTACCTTTTCAGCAAAAAGAGATTTATCTGGTCTAAAAATTTTAACGCCTGCCTTTTGAACTTCCCGAAGTGCTTCTTCCTCTGCTTCCGCCCAAAGAATACGTTGATATTTAACTGATTCTTTAACCGATTCGGTTAACCACTTTTGCTCTTTTTCGTTAAGTTTTCCCCAAGCATATGTTCCAATAAGTAGTGCATCTGGCAGTACCGTATGTTCATCTAGAGAGTAGAATTTACAAACTTCATAATGACGAGATAAATAAAAACTAGGCGGATTATTTTCAGCACCGTCGACAACACCCTGCTGTAAAGAAGTGTATAATTCACCCCATGAAATAGGAGTAGGCGAACCACCTAAAGCTTTTACCATATTAACCGCTGTCACACTTTCCATCACCCGAATTTTTTCACCCTCTAAATCGGAAGGCTTTTCAATGGGTTTATTCATGGTATAAAAACTACGACTTCCAGCATCGTAATATCCTAGGCCTTTTAACCAATACTTTTCTCCATCATTCAATAATAATTGACCAATGGGACCATCAAGAACATCAAAAGAATGCTGTCGATCTCTAAACAAAAAAGGAAGGCCTAATACTTTCATTTTAGGAGCGAAATTTTCCAAGACACCTACGGAAACTTTAGTCATATCTAAACTTCCAATCTGCAAAAGCTCTAAACATTCACGTTCGGTACCTAATTGCTGACTTGGGTATATTTTTAATTTTAGCCTGCCCCCAGAACGTTCAAGTAAATCCTCTGCCATTTTCACCATTGCCTTGTGCACCGAATGACTTACGTCTAAACCATGGCCTAATCGCAATGTTTTTGATTCATTTTCTATTTCGCAACCAAAAAATGCTAAGGCTAAAATTAATAAGGATAGAATTGCTTTACTTTTCATATTGTACATTGGGTAATACCGTAATATGCTATAGAAATAGGTGTTTGTGAAATTTAAAAATTGAAATATTCTTTAGCATTATTGTAACAAATATCTTGAATAATCTTACCGACCAATTCAAAATCTTGTGGCAATTCACCTCGCTCCATTTCTTGTCCGAAAAGGTTACATAATACCCTTCTAAAATACTCATGCCTAGGATAAGAAAGAAAACTTCTAGAATCGGTCAACATCCCTATAAAACAACTAATAAGACCCATATTAGAAAGTGCATTTATCTGTTTGGTCATACCATCTTTCTGATCTAAGAACCACCATCCAGAACCAAACTGCATCTTTCCTTTTATTTTTCCATCATTATAATTACCTATCATGGTGGCCATTATTTCATTATCTGCCGGATTTAGATTATATAAAATGGTTTTGGTTAGCTTATCTCTTGAATCTAGCGCATTTAAAAAACTTGATAAGGTTGATGCTTGAGAATAATCTCCTATAGAATCCCAACCAGTGTCAGGGCCAAGTACCCTGTTCATCCTTGCATTATTATTCCGTAAAGCTCCTAAGTGAAATTGTTGTATCCAATCACGCTTATGGTATTGCTCACATAAAAACAATAATAAGGAAGATTGAAATTTCTCGTCTTCCTCTAAAGACAATTGTTTTTTCGTAGTTCTTTTTTGAAAAATAATTTCAATTTCCGAATCGGTAAATGTCCTAAAAGGAACATAACTTAACCCATGGTCAGAAAGTGTACATCCGTTCTCTTCAAAATAGTCTAATCTTAAATTTAGTGCATCACATAAAGACTTATAAGAATCAATAGAAACATTACTTACTTCTGATAATTTATCTAAATAATCGAGATACGTATCACTTGAAATCATAATAGCCTTATCTGGTCTAAAAGCAGTGCTTACCTTCACGCTATAATTACTATTCCTAATTTTAACATGATGATCTAAACTATCTATGGGATCCTCGGTCGTACAAACAACCTCAACATTCATATTTTTTATCAGGTTTTGGCAACTAAATTCCGCTGTTTGTAGTTTAGCCGTTGCTTCATCATAAATATCGTTCGCGGAATTAGAGTTCAGTAAAATATCAATATCAAAATATCTTTGCAACTCTAAATGCGTCCAATGATATAAAGGATTTCTTAAAGTATAGGGTACTGTTTTCGCCCATTGAGTAAACTTTTCCCTATCTGAAGCATCACCGGTTATATACTTTTCTTCAATACCAAAAGTTCGCATTGCTCTCCACTTATAATGATCGCCATTAATCCAAATTTTTGTAAGGTTCTCGAAAGTGCGATTATTTGCAATATCATTTGAAGGTAAATGACAATGATAATCTATGATTGGCATTTGAGATGCATAATCATGAAATAGCCTTTGAGAAAACTTATTTTCTAAAAGAAAATCATTATTAATAAATGTTTTGCTTGTCGGTATAGATTTACTCATTAAATATTATTTGAAGGTTTCCAAATTGTAGTCAATATACATAAACAATTTGCCCAATAACAAAATCCCTTGCTTTTGATACAAGAAAAACTACTTTACCAAATCTTCTAAATCACCCCTTCTAGTGAATAGTTTTCTATTAATCACGAATTCATTAAAGGGATGACGATCTATATTTATAGGTTGTGTTTAAGAAATAAAACTGAAAAACAACAATAAGCATTTATATTCAAAGGATAACAACTATAAATTACCTTGTTATTAATCATTTATAATCGAACTAATCACCATTTCAGGCCTTTTTAGTTAAATTGTTCATAAATACTATTATCTAATTGCCCTATAAGCATATACAATTGACAAAGAATTGCGTAATTTGAATATTATGTTAACTTTGAAAAAAAAGCAGCACATGGAGTTACTTGAAAAAGCTCAGGAATTTATAGGTCGAAAAATGAGTAATATGTCTACTAGTGACCGAGTAGAAGCATCTAGAGAGGCAAAAGCTCTTATTTTGAGCATTAATGAAATATACAAGGAAACTAAAGATCCTAGTTTAATGGATGTAATGAAAGATGTTACCGTAAAGAAGAAAAAGATTGAAAAACGTTTAAATGGCGTGCCATTAGTATAATTCGTTTTATCTAATTCACTTATTTTTTGATTTATCAAATAAAAAAGCCCCTTACGAAAAGGGGCTTTTTTACATTTCAGAATTTAATAATTATTGTTAAGTTATTTCAGCACTTAAACCAGCTTGCAACAGTTTAGAACATTGCGGTTTTAATTCTTCATATTCCCCAGTCTTAACTGTACATTTTCCTTTATAATGTACAATTAAAGAACATTGTTCTGCTTGTTCAGGCGAATGTTCACATACAGACATTAAGGTATTTATTACATGATCAAATGTATTGACCTCATCATTAAAAAGAACGATTTCATTTTGCTGAACCGTCTCTTCCTCTATAAGTAGCTCTTCGGAAATTTCTTCTCTTGTACTCATTGAATTAAAATTAAGACATCCTAATTTACATATTTTGCGGCAACCCAATTATTACGTTCAAGATTTTTTTCAAACTTTAACGAATTCTCCTTACATTTTTCGGTAATCATCTCAAGATCTTGTGTATAAAAACCGCTTAATAATAAGATTCCATTTTTATTTAATGAATGTGCATACGCTGGTATATCTGCCAATAAAATATTCCTGTTGATATTTGCAATAATTAAGTCGTACTTTTTATCCTTTATTAACAAAACATCACCCTCCTTCACCGAAATGAAATCCATACTATTACGTTCCACGTTCTCTTTAGCATTTAAATAACACCAATTATCAATATCGATGGCATCTATTTCCGTAGCCCCTTTCATGGCCGTTAAAATAGCCAAGACACCTGTTCCGCTTCCCATATCTAAAACGGTTTTGTCTTTTACATTAAGCTGCAAAATATGTTGTAACATCATATGTGTTGTTTCATGATGTCCAGTACCAAAACTCATTTTAGGCTCAATTACGATATCATACTCAACACCTATTGGCTCATGAAAAGGAGCCCTTATCATGCATATATCATCTACAATAATTGGTTGAAAATTTTGCTCCCAAGTAGCATTCCAATTCTCTTGCTCTATCTCTTTATAATCGTAAGTAAATTTATACCGAGGATTTTGAAGAATTAGAAGATTATCTAAAATATTATTAGACCAATCAGTTTATTGAATGTATGCCAAAACATCATCTTCTTCTTCAACAAAACTTTCAAAACCAGCTTCACCCAATTCTGCTATAAGAATATCTGAAGCCGGTTCTTTAGGTTCTACTGTAAAACGGTATTCAATATAAACGTTATTACTCATTTTTAAATACTAGTTTTTTTGCCTAAATAGCCTTAACAATAGCTATGAAATCATCTGCAACTAATGCAGCGCCCCCAATTAAGCCACCATCAACATCTGGTTTTGAGAAAATTTCTTCAGCATTACCCGGTTTAACGCTACCACCATACAAAATTGTTACATTGTTGGCTATAGTTGCATCGAAGGCATCAGCAATGGTTTTACGAATAAATGCATGCATTTCTTGAGCTTGTTCTGGTGAAGCAGTTTCTCCAGTTCCAATAGCCCACACTGGCTCGTATGCCAATATGATTTTTGACCACGCAGATGGCTCTAAATTAAAAAGAACATTTTTCAACTGACTTTCGACCAATTTAAAATGATTACCAGATTTACGATCTTCTAATTCCTCTCCGAAACAGAACATTACTCGCATTCCCTTTTTCAAAGCAGTAGCTACTTTTTTAGATAAGATTTCATCACCTTCTGCAAAATATGCTCTTCTTTCAGAATGCCCAATAATAACTGTGTCTATACCAACACTCAACAACATATCTGCAGAAATCTCACCTGTAAAAGCTCCACTTTCAGCATAATGCATATTCTGAGCGATTACTTCAATTTTAGAATTATCTAATGTACGAACAGCACTAACCAAATTAACATATGCTGGCGCTACCATAACTTCTGCTGTTGTGTCCGGCAATTTTGCCGATAACTCTGCTAACAGTGTTTCAGTTTCTGCCAAATTCTTATTCATCTTCCAATTTCCTGCTACTATTTTTGCTCTCATTTCAATTATATTTCTAATTATTTTAATTTTGATTTAAAATTTTAGTCAAATTTTAAATCCTCTAAATCATTGTAATGTGCTTTTTGTTTTATGGTACCTTTTTCTAAAACCAATACTCCTGGGTTAGAACGAACAATAGTCTTCAAGGTCGTTTCATCTGTAAAGTAAAAATCAAACCCTAAACCATATTCCTCTTTTAAGAAAGTAGTTTGGTCAGGACCAGAAGCAGACATACCAATTACTTTATAACCAGCTTTCAATGCTTTTTCCGTAACAGATTTAACTTCTTTAAATACCTCTAAATTAGACTTTCTTAAATCATAAGCAATTACCATAACCAATTTCGGTTCTTGCAATAAAGAACTTGCAAAATCTTCTCCTTCTTGCTCAATAGTAAAGTCATGCACCGGTGGCTCATAACCTGCCTGTAACTCTTTTGTTTCTACTTCAATAAATTCACCATCTACTGTAGGATAATCTCCATTGGTGATATAAATTTCCTCATTCCCATTTACATTGAATTTCCATTTATATTCAAATATGGCTTTAGGAGCATTTTCTGGAACACTCATGCCTTCTTCTATATTCTTCCCTATTTCATAAGGTCTAAAATCAATAACAGGTAAATGGTTAAGCACATAATACACATAAGCTATACAGGCTAACAGTGAAATCAATAAAGAGGCTTTTACAGTATATGTTTTTACTAGTGGCGTAATATACTTTCTACCCACATATATGATAAGAATCAAAATTAATAGCACCACATCTTTAATGAAAGATTCCCAAGGAGTCAATTTTATAGCATCACCAAAACAACCGCAATCGGTAACTTTATTAAAATAGGCAGAATAAAAGGTTAAAAATGTAAAGAAAACAATCATGGCGAGTAAGGTCCAAACTGTAATCTTACGTTTATATCCAAGAATCAGCATTACCCCAACCATAACCTCAACGACAACTACCAATATTGAAATTGCCAAAGCATAAGGTGTTAAAAAAGGAAGGTCTAAAACACCTTGACTAAAATATTCTTCTAGCTTAAAAGAAAAACCAACTGGGTCATTCAATTTTATAAAACCGCTAATAATAAAAAGAATTCCAACAAAAATTCTAATGACACCTACAAAATACTTCATTATTGAATTTATTTTTTTGATTCAGTTCCTAAATGAATTAGCGCAAAAACAGCATAATTAATCATGTCTTGATAATTTGCCTCAATCCCTTCACTTACCAAAGTTTTACCTTTATTATCTTCAATCTGTTTGACGCGAAGTAATTTTTGCAATATTAAATCTGTAAGTGAACTCACTCTCATTTCACGCCATGCTTCACCATAATCATGGTTTTTATTCAGCATCAAATCTTTAGTTATTTTAATATGTTTGGAGTATAATTCTACGGCCTTTTCTGTATTTAAATCGGGCTGATCAACAACACCCAACTCCAACTGAATTAAAGCCATAACAGAGTAATTTATAATCCCAATAAACTCTGATCGTTCATCCTCATCAACTTTACGTATTTCATTTTCTTGAAGACTTCTTATTCGTTGAGCTTTAATGAAAATTTGGTCAGTTAAAGATGGTAATCTTAAAATTCGCCATGCACTACCATAATCTGACATTTTTTTCTGGTATAGATTCAAACAAACCTGAATCACCTCATCGTATTCCTGTGCCGTATCTAGCATGTAATTCTATCTATTTTGTGTAAATTTCGCTTAAAAAATTGTAACCATCAAGATTGATGGTTTAAACTTGGAAAATGCCACAAATTCCTATTAATTCTTGATAATGACCATAAACTGCAACGGAAAGCTTATTTCTCTTCATCAACCCAAGGTGATGGGTATTTTAAATGTGACTCCAGATTCTTTTTATGATGGAGGAAAATACAAAGACGATACTAGTATTTTACATCAGGTTGAGAAAATGAAAAACGATGGTGCAAGTTTTATTGATGTTGGTGCCTGTAGTACAAGGCCAGGTGCTATTGAAGTAGATGAACACACCGAATTAAAGCGGATAGTTCCAATTATTTCAATCATTTTAAAAGAATTTCCTGACACAATACTATCGATTGATACTTTTAGAAGTAAGGTCGCTAAAGAATGTATCACCAACGGTGCGGCAATTATCAATGATATTTCAGCTGGGTTACAAGATGAAGAAATGCTGACTACTGTTGCTCAATTAAATGCGCCCTATATTATGATGCATATGAGAGGAACTCCCCAAAATATGCAGCAACAAACCAATTATGACGATGTGCTTAAAGAAGTTATGTTATTTTTTTCTGAAAGACTTTCAATCGCTAAATCCTTAGGAATTAAAGATATTGTTATAGACCCAGGTTTTGGTTTTGCAAAGAACTTAAACCAGAATTATGAACTCTTAAGACAATTAGAAATGATGAGTTTTATTGAACATCCCGTATTGGTAGGCATTAGTAGAAAATCTATGATTTACAAAGCTTTGAAATCAACTGCAGACCAAGCATTAAACGGTACATCGGCTTTACACATGGTCTGTCTTCAAAAAGGCGCTAAAATTTTACGGGTTCACGATGTAAAAGAGGCCATGGAATGTGTAAAGCTACATAATCAATTAAATGCCTAAGTTTATACATAATTCTTGTTATCAATTTTCTTAATTTTACTAAAACGGTATTTATTGGATTTTTTAAATTTTATTGACTTTAGAATTACCGATGTTTTGGACATCATTTTTGTTGCCGTACTTCTATACTACATTTACAAGTTAGTTCGGGGCTCGGTAGCTATCAATATTTTTATCGGAATTGTAATTGTTTGGGCCTTTTGGAAACTGACCGAACTTCTAGACATGCAAATGATTAGTAGTATGGTGGGTGCGTTTATGCAAGTAGGCTTAATTGCATTAATCATTGTTTTTCAACAAGAGATCAGAAAATTTTTATTAATGATAGGGTCAACTAATTTCGCCAATAAAAGGAATTTTGTAAAACACTTCAAATTTTTAAAACAAGAAGGTATTTCAACAGACACCGATGTAGATTCGATTCTTAAAGCTTGCGAAAAAATGGCTAGCACCAAGACAGGTGCTATATTGGTAATAGAGCGTAATAATTCTTTAGATTTTATTAAGTCTACTGGTGATCGAATGAATATTGAGATCAACCAGCCTATTCTCGAAAGTATATTTTATAAAAATAGCACGCTGCATGATGGAGCTGCCGTTATTGCAGGGAACTATATTGTGGCTACTAGAGTTATACTTCCGGTATCTAATGAGCGAAACATTCCGCTACGTTTCGGATTAAGACATAGAGCAGCAGTGGGTATCAGCGAAAAAACCGACGCATTAAGTCTTGTGGTAAGTGAAGAAACAGGTTTAATTTCCTATATAAAAAATGGAGAATTCGTTTTGTATGATTCCATCACACAATTAGGTAATATGATTAAACAGGATTTGATTTAAAATTAAGCAACCTCTTCTGCTAAGAATTGGGCCTCATAGAGATTACTGTAGTACCCACCTTTTTTAAGTAGTTGTTTATGAGTGCCAGATTCTACGATTTTGCCAGCATCCATCACTATTATCTTATCTGCTTTTTTAATGGTAGCCAAACGGTGCGCAATAACAATTGAAGTTCTACCCTGAGTTATTTTATCGGTAGCTAATTGTATTAATTGTTCTGAATAGGTATCAACGGATGACGTAGCTTCATCCAAAATCAAAATACTTGGGTTACTAACATATGCCCGTAGAAAAGCTATTAATTGACGCTGACCACTTGAAAGCATAGTGCCTCGTTCTTTTACATTATACTCGTAACCACCAGGAAGACTAGATATGAATTCGTCGACGCCAATAGCTTTAGCAGCATTCTCAATATCATCAACGCTTATCGTTGCACTTTTCAATGAAATATTATTTGCAATCGTATCAGCAAATAAAAATACATCTTGTAAAACTACCGCAATGTGCGAACGTAAAGAGGCTAATTTGTATTCCTTAATGTCAACACCATCAATGGTTATCTCTCCTGAATTAATTTCATAAAAACGATTCAATAAATTAATTATGGTACTCTTACCTGCGCCAGTTGAACCTACAATAGCAACTGTTTCGCCAGCTTTTACCTCAAAAGAAATACCATGCAATACTTCCTCATCTTCTAAATACCCAAAACGAACATTTTTAAACTTTATATCACCCTTAATTACTTCCTGTTCATAAGAACCTACATTCTGTATATGACTATCAGTATCTAATATTTTAAAAACTCTATTTGCGGCTACCATTCCCATTTGTAGCGTATTAAATTTATCAGCAATTTGGCGAAGAGGTCTAAACAGCAAATCGATTAGCATAATAAATGCGAAGATGGTACCAGCAATATCGGTAGTTATGTTTGCTACGTTTTGTAATCCTCCGTACCAAACAATTAGCCCAACTGTAATCGATGATACAATTTCTGCAATAGGAAAGAAGATAGAATTGTACCATACTGTTTTAAGCCAAGCATTTTTATGCTTTTCATTAATTACTCTAAACTTATCGCTCTCAATTTTTTCTCGTGTAAATAGTTGAACTATTTTCATTCCTGTAATACGCTCTTGAACAAAGGAATTCAAATTAGACACCTCTGCCCTAACTTCGGTAAAGGCAATTTTCATAGCCTTTTGAAACAACCTAGTTGCGTAAACAATTATCGGTAATAAGGAGAAAACAATTAATGAAAGTTTCCAATTAATTAATAACATAACAATAGCCGCGACCACCATTTTCAATAAATCTGCTACTATTACAAAAAAGCCCTGACTGAATATCTCCCCAATTCGTTGCATATCGGCAACCGCTCTAGTAACCAATACCCCCAAAGAAGAATTGTCAAAATACTTCATTTTGAAACTGAGCATTTTTTTAAATAAATCTATACGGATATCCTTTATAACAGACTCACCCAACCAATTAGCATAATAATTAAAGGCCAATTGACTAACAACTTGCCCTATTAAAACTACTAACATGGCAATTGTTAGGTACAGCAACATCTCTTCATTGCTTTGCTTAATGGCATCGTCAATGATTTTTTTGACGATAAGAGGTGTTAGAATAGCGAAACCAGACAATAAAATAGCTGCAAGCGCCACCCCATAGAAAGTAAGTTTGTACGGTTTGGTGTAGGCCATTAAGCGTTTAAAAAGACGAGTGTCAAATGCTTTGCCAGAATCCTTATCCATTCTTTAAAATAGTATTGGGGTAAACAATAGAAGTCAAATATAATCCTTTTGCAGGGACGGATGCTCCTGCCATTGTCCTATCCTTGCTTTTTAATATGGTATTAACATAGTCTGCCGAATATTTGCCAACACCTACATTCAATAGTGTTCCAACTATTGCTCTTACCATATTTCTTAAAAATCTATCTGCTGTAATCGTAAAAATAAGTTTATCATTTTCTACAGACCACTTTGCTTCACGTAAATCGCAAATGTTGGTAAATACATCTGTATTTGATTTAGAAAAACACTCAAAATCTTTTTTACCGATTAAAAACTCTGCGGCAGTATTCATTTTAGCTAAGTCCAAATCCTTCCATATAAAATGAGCCATATCCATTATAAATGGGTCTTTAGTTTTTGAGATATGGTATTCATATGTACGAGCAATCGCATTAAAACGCGCATGTGCATCATCTTTAACTTCAAAAATACGTTGTACCGCTATATCATTGGGCAGATAAGAATTAAGCCTAAAAAGTAGTTCTGGGATTTCTGTTAATTGCTCAATATCAAAATGAGCATACATTTCTTTGGCATGCACACCTGTATCAGTACGCCCTGCTCCCATTACAGAAATAGTACTATTCAAAAGTTTAGACATGGCATTTTCCAATACCTCTTGAACCGTTATTGCATTTGGCTGGTTTTGCCAACCATGATAAGCTTTACCGAAGTATGAAAATTGAATAAAGAATCTCAAAGGGATGTACTAGTTTTGTATTCTGTAAAGGTATTAAAAAGGATTCCGTTTTAAAATTCATTATTTATACTCAACCCGTAAAAATTATTGTTGACCAATTATTACTGAAAACTTGCTTTTATAGCCCAACACCCTAACTAAAATTTAATCTATAGTATGACTAAAATTCTATTGCTTTCTGACACCCACTCGCACATAGACGATACAATATTAAAGCATGTTGGTTGGGCCGATGAAGTTTGGCATGCAGGGGATATAGGTTCTTTAGAGGTAACCGATGCAATTGAAAAATTAAAGCCCTTAAAAGGGGTACATGGCAATATTGACGATTATATTATTCAAAAAGAATTTCCAGAAAACAATAGATTTTTCTGCGAAGGTGTTGATGTTTGGATAACTCATATTGGTGGTTACCCTCCTAAATACAATGTAAGAACACGAGATATGATAAAAGAGAATCCGCCAAAGCTATTCATCTGTGGGCACTCTCATATTCTTAAAGTTATGATGGATAAAAAATTAGGCGTTCTTCATATGAATCCAGGTGCCTGTGGTAAGCACGGGTTTCACCAAGTACGTACAATGTTACGTTTTGTAATAGACGGGAAAGATATTAAAGATTTAGTGGTAGTAGAATTGGGCAAGCGTTAGCGATAGCAACTGCTTCTCTTTCCTATTTCAACCAATTAAATAATAGAAAGCTAGTCCCATTTCTGTATAAGTCGTACAAAGTCTTAAAACAAAAAAACCCGGAAACTACCCCGGGTTTAACGCACTAATACTACTAAGATGTTAGGTTTAACGCAAGCGATCAACAGATTTTACAAGATCTTCATCCTTTTTTATTGCCCTATTTGCAAGGACCAAAAAAACGATAGAAAATACTGGAATCAGCATCCCAATACCCTTCTCAGAGACCAAAGCCTCTCCGGATAAGTTTAGTGATCGATAAACGAAAAATCCTAGTAAAAAAATATTTAATATCATGTTCAGTCTGTTAATTACAAACTGAGTTTTTCTATTTTTAAATTGCACTATAGACCATATGGCAAGTACAGCACTTATATAAAAGGCAATAGAGATAAGCATTTCATTATCCGCAAAAACCTCAATACCATCTATGTTGATCCATAGATTGAAGAAGAACGGTAATACCCCCGCAATAATTGCAACGATGAGTAAATAAAAGCTTTGTATTCTTTGAATCATAAAATTATTACCACATTATACTACAAAAATACAGGTCTTTTCAAAAATTATAAGTCTTTTATTCAAAATAATTTGTAATATTGCTTCGTTATCATGTTATAACGCCTACCAATAAGGAAATCATTCCTTGAGATTACCCATAAAAACATACTTCTTACAATACAAAATACTCATAATTTATTCAACTACTTAATGTTTGAGATTTCAGATTTAAAATCAAAAAAGCTACCTGAGCTTCAGGAAATTGCTAAAGGACTAAAGGTTCCTAAATTCAAAACCTTAAAAAAATTAGATTTAGTCTACCAAATATTAGACTTACAAGCTGCCAACCCTAAAGTTGCCGCTGCTATTGCTCCGGTTAAAACGGAAACAGCAGAAGTTAGCAAACCAATGGAGGAGAAACCGAAGCCAAAACCAAGGCCAAGACAACGTGTTGCTCCTAATACAGCAAAGGAACCTAGAGCTACCGAAAAAGAAGCGTCTCCAAAGAAAGAGGACAATTCAGTTAATGAAGTAAAGGAAACTCCTAAGCCCAGACCAAGACCAAGGCCAAAAGCTGCAAATGCACCGAATGCACCAAATGCCAAAAAAGAATTTCAGAAGAATTCTCCTCAAAATAATAATCAGAACAAAAAACCAAACCCAAGAACTCCTCACGACAAAAGTAATTTTGATAAGGACCTAAAAAATAGGTACAAAGAGCCAGAATATGAGTTCGATTCTATTATCGCGAGTGAAGGTGTATTGGATATCATGCAAGATGGTTACGGATTTTTACGATCATCTGATTACAATTACCTATCATCACCAGATGATATCTATGTATCACAATCACAGATTAGACTTTTTGGTTTAAAAACAGGGGACACCGTTTTAGGTAATGTTAGACCACCTAAAGAAGGTGAAAAATATTTTCCTTTAATTAAGGTGAATAAAATTAATGGTATTGACCCGCAGATTGTTCGTGATCGTGTTTCTTTCGAGCACTTAACTCCGCTATTTCCTCAAGAGAAATTTAACTTGGCAGAACGCCAAAGCACTATATCTACCCGTATTATCGACTTGTTTTCTCCTATAGGAAAAGGACAAAGAGGTATGATCGTATCTCAACCAAAGTCTGGTAAAACCATGCTTTTAAAAGATATTGCAAACGGTATCGCTGCAAATCACCCTGAGGTGTATCAGATTATATTATTAATTGACGAACGTCCTGAAGAGGTTACCGACATGCAGCGTAATGTGCGTGGTGAAGTTGTTGCCTCTACATTTGATAAAGAACCAACAGAACACGTTCGTGTAGCAAATATTGTTTTAGAGAAAGCCAAGAGATTGGTAGAATGTGGCCATGACGTAGTAATACTTTTAGACTCAATCACTCGTTTAGCACGTGCGTATAATACAGTACAACCAGCATCTGGTAAAGTATTAAGTGGTGGTGTTGATGCTAACGCACTACACAAACCAAAAAGATTCTTTGGTGCTGCACGTAATATCGAAGGCGGTGGTTCTCTTACAATTATTGCTACAGCATTAACGGAGACTGGCTCTAAAATGGATGAAGTTATCTTTGAAGAATTTAAAGGTACTGGTAACATGGAACTTCAACTAGATCGTAAAATTGCGAACAGAAGAATATTCCCTGCAATTGACCTAACTTCTTCCAGCACACGTAGAGACGACATGTTATTAGATGAAACTACATTACAACGTATGTGGATCATGCGTAAGTATTTGGCAGATATGAATCCTGTAGAAGCAATGGAGTTTATTGAGCAGCGTTTTAAACAAACGAAAAACAATGAAGAATTCTTATTGACAATGAATAATTAAGATACTTAAGTTTTATAAAAAAATCCCGGTTTCAATTGAAATCGGGATTTTTTATTTTCAACAAAGCTCCATCTCTATTAATACCTGAGACCTACTTTCAACACTCCTTTATTTTTTTTAATATCTTTAACTAATTAAAGAAAGATTCTCCCCCAGTCTTTTTTCAGTTTTCTTATTAATAATCCTAATTCTCAGAAAATGAAAAGACCAACTTCAATGACTTCCAAAATCTTATGTGTTCTTCTACTTACCAGTATTTTAAGTTGTAATCAACAACAAAAAGACGACAAACCAAATCCAACAACTCCACCAATCGTTGAAGCACCCACCAACATAATTTCCTTAAACGAAGCAAATGACATTTATGACAATTATTCGAAACATAGGGTTAGCTTAATTGAGCCATACGAAACGCAACAACGGCAACCAGATGAAAAATTTGAAGCATCTAGATTTGTAGATTTTGATTACGATATGCTTAAGCAATACATTGCTTATATAGATCAGGAAGCTAAAGCTGGCGGTGTTAAAAAAATCACCAAATTAAGACTGTATTTTGCTAACTATCCAGATAAAGAAAAGTTCCCAAACGGAAAAAAGGTAGTTCATAAAAGACAAAATTCAATTTTTATGGTTCCAACTTTAGAAAAAGAAGGAATTAATTACGGTTTCTTTATTGGTAGTAATGGAAATGCCGAATTAATTAAAGATTGGAAAGATTCTTCTAAAGATGGATTGGGATTATCTTTGGATAAAAAACAAGAAGCACAAGCTGGGTTCGTGCCTGGATTTTCTTTAAATACCAGTTTACAAGATAGTAAAAGCTTAGCATTTAATTTTGGTCAAGGTGGCCCCCCACCAAAAACAGATTTTTAAAATAATTACTGCATGCTTTCAATGTCTTTTATAAAAGATAATTACTACATGATATTATATGCAGTGACGCTATTTATATCACTAACTACCTATAAAAAATACTATGACACTGCTTTAAAGTACTTCCCAATTATTATTGCTTATACTTTTTTTAATGAAATATTAGGATATTTAGTACGAACTAATGAGGAAATTTCCTTTTTTCAGAATGTTGAATACAGCAACTTCAATGATGTAATTTACAATATATATGCGATAATATTCTTTTGCTTTTTTTACTTCGTTTACAGACAATTAGTACATAATCCTCGCTATAAAAAGTGGATTGTTATTAGCACAGTAATCTCACTTTTAGCTTATTTAATAAGTTCTATATTTCAAAACCCAATTGAAACCAATCTTTATTATGCCCTCGCCATAAGTTCTTGGTTATTAGTTTTTTGCGTGATTCTATATTTTAGAGATAAAGTTCAACAACAAGAAGATTTATTTCAAAAACATAACCTGATGTTTTGGGTAAGTATTGCTTTATTGGTTTTTTACTCCATATTCCCTGTACTTTATGTAATAGGGTATACAGATTATGAGACGTGGATGAAATACGAATTAAAATCAGTTCTTAGAGTACTTATAGTCATTATGTACAGTCTTTTTATTTTTGGATTCCTAAAAGCAAGAAGACTAGCCTTTAGATAGTATAAAAAACTAAAAGAAACAATAACAACTATCATATAATATAAGATGAATTATGTTAGAGTACTTCTTGAATAATTATTTTATGCTGCTCTACCTTATAGCTCTAATTCTATCAATTACTAAATACCATCTCTATTATGATTCTCTATTAAAATATCTTCCCATTCTAATAGGGTATACATTCTTAACAGAAACTTTCGGTATTATCATACGTGATGTAGACGAAATCCAAATTATCTACAAACAAGGGTATTATAACTACAATACGGTCATCTTCAATATTTTCGATATTATTTTTTTTACGTACTTCTTTTATGTCTATTATCATATTATCGATAATTTAAACAGCAAGAAAATAATTAAATATGGAACCTGGGTATTTCTTGTTATTTGTGTTTTTAATTTATTTATACAAGATTTCTATGTTTACCCTCAAAATTATGCGATTATAATTGGTTCATTAATTTTACTCTTTGCTGTTTTGACCTATTTAAATAAAGTTTTTCAAGAACAGCAAGGTCTTCTACTACATACAAATTTACTTTTCTGGATTAGTATAGGTATTCTATTTTTCTATACTTGCTATCCAGTCACGATGTATATACTAAGCAATTATTATGATGTGTATTCTGAATATAATTTATCTGTATTTCATTACGCTACTATTGGCGTGTTTTACTCTTGTATTTCAATAGGATTTATCTTGATGAAACGACTTAGAATTTCTGCTGACTAAAAAAATAATAGTTACTTCAATCCTAAAACCAAAATATAGAATTCACTATACGATTCTACCATGCTGCTCATTATTTACTTCACAATATTTTTATGAGTTTAACGATCACAAAAGATAGATTCAACTCAACCGATAGTCAACTTTAAGAGCACATATAAGAGTAATCAATAAGATTTTACTATGGTATTGTCAAAACGATAACACAGGCCCTTAAGTGGAATCAATATCACTTATTTTATATAAAAGAATTAACTCCAATCATTAAAATGCAAAAGACCTTCTTTAGATTCAATTGAATTGAATCTAAAGAAGGTCGGTACAACAAAAAAAGCCTTCCTTGGAGGAAGGCTTTAATATTATAAGTAAAGCTAAATTAAAGAGCAGCTACGTGCTTCGCTAATTTACTTTTTAAGTTGGCAGCTTTATTATCATGTATAATATTACGTTTTGCTAAACGATCTATCATACTAACCACTGTAGGGTATAATGTTTCAGCAGATTTTTTATCTTCTTCAGCACGCAACTTTCTCAATGCATTACGCATTGTTTTGTGTTGGTATTTGTTACGTAAACGTACTGCTTCGTTTCTTCTGATTCTCTTTAACGCTGACTTGTGATTTGCCATTTTATCTCTTAATTTGTTTATAGGATTTATTAAAATCCTGAAAATGTTTTACTAGTAGTCCGTAGGGGAATCGAACCCCTGTTACCAGGATGAAAAC
>TARA_R110002074_G_scaffold57077_3_pt1 | contig 50708 bp, 50 predicted proteins | sample TARA_R110002074 | Tara Oceans TARA_R110002074 (sample SAMEA4397215) | marine metagenome | biome: Polar Biome; feature: [MIX] marine epipelagic wind mixed layer (ENVO:01000061); material: water (ENVO:00002006), including particulate matter (ENVO:01000060) such as... | depth 10-100 m
CTTTAGATAACGAAAAATTATTAAGAACATTAATCGATAACTTACCTGTTAACGTTTATATTAAGGATACTGAATCTAGAAAAATTTTAGTTAATAAAGCTGAATGTGAGTTTTTAGGAGTTGAAAATCCTGAGGATATTTTAGGGAAAAGTGACTTTGAACTATATCCTGAAGAATCCGCAATTCTGTCTCGTGAAGAGGACTTGATGGTAATGAAAACGTTAAAACCTGTAATTGGCAAAGAAACTATAAACATAAAATTAGACGGCAAGCAAACGTCCTTTCTTAGTTCAAAAATACCGTTACTTAATAATAAAGGAATTGCTTATGGCGTTGTAGGAATTAGCTTAGATATTTCTAAACTAAAAGAAAAAGAGTCTGAGTTAAGAAATATCATTAATATCGCATCAATTCAGAATAAAAAACTTCTAAATTTTGCGCACATTGTTTCTCACAACTTACGTTCTCATTCAGCTAACTTTTCAATGTTATTAAACTTCTTAGAAAGTGAAACGGATGAAAAGGAAAAGCTTAAAATAATTGGAATGCTGAGTGATGCTTCTAATAATCTTTTAGATACACTAGACAATCTAAATGATGTTATTTCTATAAACACTCACACTAACATTGAGAAACAAAAAATTAATCTGCATGACAAAGTGATAAACGTAAATCAAAACCTGATTTCTTATCTTTTTAATAATAATGCAACAATTAAAAATAACATACCTTCAAATTTTAATGTAAAATCTGTACCGGCATATTTAGATAACATATTAACTAATTTTATAACAAATTCTGTTAAATACAAAGACCCTAACAGAAAACCAATCATAACTTTAAGTGCTGTTAAAAAGAACAATTATTCAATTTTAACAATTGCAGATAATGGCTTAGGAATAGACCTTGAAAAGCATGGTAAAAAATTGTTTGGTATGTATAAAACCTTTCATGAACATAAAGATGCTAAGGGAATTGGGCTTTACATTACCAAAAATCAAATTGATGCTATGAACGGTAAAGTAGAAGTAACAAGTAAAGTAGGAGAAGGAACAGAATTTAAAATATTCTTTAATGACAAAAATTAGTGATATAACTATAATTGATGATGACGCAATAACCGTTTTTGGCTTACGTAAATTAATTTCTTGTACAGCAGAATGTGATTCAATAACATCATATGGTAATGGTCTATTAGCATATGATGGTATAATGAAAAAGTTAGAAGAAAAGGAACCAATTCCTCAAATTATCTTTCTAGACATTAACATGCCTATAATGGATGGTTGGGAATTTTTGGAAGCTTTTATAAAACTTCCTATTTCTGACAAAATTAGAATTAATATTGTTACTTCTTCAATAGATCCTTTTGATAAAAAACAATGGGACTTTTATAAGAATAAAAGTCATCATTTAATCACATTCAATCAAAAACCAATTAGTGGAGATAAAATTGCAGAAATCACTAAAATTGTATAAGCCATAAAGTATTGATTATTTTAGCTGAGCTAATTAAAACTCACCTTCTAAAATAATTGTTCGGCAATGAGAATACTACGACTATTACTTCTTTTGGTTTTATTGACTTCATGCGAGAAAAAAATAGACCATACCAAAGCTAATTTCGCTACTCCATTCGAAATTTCAAACAAGACCGAAACTGCGACCTATGAACAGGTGGTTGAATTCTATCTAAAGTTATCTAATGAATTTTCTAGTATTAACTTGCAAACTATTGGCACGACGGATAGTGGCAAACCATTGCATTTAGTAACCTTTAGTCCACAGGGTGATTTTGATTTTAAAAAATTAAGTGAAGACCATACTATAATGTTAATTAACAATGGTATACACCCTGGAGAGAGTGATGGCATTGATGCCACAATGTTATTGTTTCGAGATTTAGCAAGTAAAAAAATAAAAACTCCAACACAAACCATCATTGCTACCATACCTATCTATAATATTGGCGGCTCTTTAAATCGAAATAGCACTTCAAGGGCAAATCAGAATGGACCAAAAGAATATGGGTTTAGAGGTAATGCCAAAAATTATGACCTCAATAGAGATTTTATTAAAACAGATACGAAAAACGCTGAAACGTTTACTCAAATATACCATCTTGTTAATCCAGATGTTTTTATTGATAATCATGTAAGTAATGGTGCAGATTATCAATATACACTAACCCACTTATTTACCCAGCATAATAAGTTAGGCGGAAAACTTGGTGAATATCTTCATAATAGTTTAATGCCACAGCTAAAAGATTCACTTTTAAAATCTGACTGGGAGATTACACCATATGTAAATGTTTTCAATAAACCTCCAGAAATAGGGTTTCAACAATTCATGGACTACCCAAGATACTCTAGTGGTTATACCACATTGTGGAATACTTTAGGCATGATGGTAGAAACCCATATGCTAAAGCCATACGATAAACGTGTCGATGGCACTTATGAACTAATGCTTAAAATGATTACCATTACTGAAAAAGATGGCAGCGAAATCAGGTCTTTGCGTGATAATTCGAGAAATTCAATCAAGGTTGATGATTACTATCCAATTGCATGGCAGCTAGACACAACAAAAATATCGAAAATTGTTTTTAAAGGATACAAAGCAGATACCACAATAAGTAAGGTAACCGGGTTACCAAGATTGAAGTTCAATCGTGATAGGCCTATTGAAAATGAAGTAGAATACCAAGATTATTTTAAAGCATCTGATTCGGTTAAAATACCAAAAGCCTATGTTATTGGTAAACAATGGCAGAATGTTATTAAGAGATTAGATTTGAATCATATAACTTATTCAACGCTCAAAAACGACAGTACCATAAAGGTCGAGGCATACAAAATAGCTGATTATCAAACGGTTTCTACACCCTACGAAGGCCATTACTTGCATTATAACACTTCATTAAATTCAACTGAAAGCAATGTGAATTTTCATTCTGGCGATATAGTAATACCAACAGATCAACCAGGAGTTAGGTATATAATAGAAACATTAGAGCCAGCTGCTGTAGATTCATTTTTTAATTGGAATTTCTTCGATACTATTCTACAGCAAAAAGAAGGTTTTTCTCCTTATGTATTTGAAGATACTGCACTTTTAATGCTAGAAAACGATTCTGCTTTAAAAAATAAATTTTTAAACAAAAAGAAACTAGACACGAATTTCAATTCTAACTGGTATCTTCAGTTAGATTGGTTATTTAAACAAAGTAATCTCTATGAGAAAGCTCACTTACAATATCCTATTTATAGGATTATAAAATCAAATTAATCGCCCTCAAACAAAATTTTAATATTCGCATATGAATTTAAAAGTGCCTTTTGAATTTTGACCGGACCTTTCCATTTTACTTTTACGATTCCTTCCTTTTTCTCAGGCTTTAGTTTGCCTTTGTAATCGGTCTTCATCGCATACCAATGTACTTGCTTAAGTGTAATTATTCCGTTATTTTTAAAAATATGATACGTAGTTCTTAAAAAATTTTCAATTTTTAGTCCTTTAACACCCGTTTCTTCTTCCACTTCTCTAATCGCGCAATCTTCAATTGATTCGCCTTTATCTAACTTACCTTTTGGCAAGTCCCATTTATCATTTCTATAAATAAATAGTACTTTACCTTCCTCGTTGGTAACTACACCCCCAGCAGCAACTACTAATGGAATTTCTTTCGTAAACTTCTTTAAAATTTCTTCATGATTTGGGTGGTAGATGTATGCAGATTCTAGTTTTCCCTTCTTCAAAGACTTTATTGCCTCTTGTATAGAACCCTGATTTAACAAAAAATACTCACCATTTGCCGTTTCGGAGAGCTTATTTGTTAAAATCAAAGGCAATTCATTAACAAAAACTTTATACATTTGCGTCATGGTTTTAGACAAAAACACGGCTAAAAAAACAGCAGAGCTTCTGCTGCAAATTAATGCAATAAAATTGAAACCCGAAAATCCTTTTATTTGGGCTTCTGGATGGAAATCTCCAATTTATTGCGACAATAGAATTTTGCTATCTTATCCTATCATTAGAAACTATATTCGTGATGAAATGGCTAAGCAAGTGGAGCAATTATATGGCAAGCCAGATTGTATCGTTGGCGTTGCTACCGGCGCTATTGGTATCGGTGCTTTAGTGGCAGATAAATTAAATCTCCCCTTTGTATATGTGAGGCCAGAACCAAAGTCTCATGGTAGACAAAATCAGATTGAAGGTCATTTAGAAGCACACCAGACCGTTGTTGTCATCGAAGACTTAATTAGCACTGGTAAAAGTAGCCTTAACGCTGTTGACGCCTTAAGGGCCATTGATGCCAACGTAAAAGGTATGCTGGCCATTTTCACCTATGGCTTTGAAACAGCATCGAATAATTTTAAAGATAAAAACACAGAACTACATACTTTAAGTAGTTACGAATATCTTATAGAACAAGCTTCTGAAACAGGATATGTGAAAGAAGAGCAGTTAAAAACATTAATGGAATGGAGGAAAGATCCTTCGCAATGGACCAATAAATAATTATGTTTATAGAAACACCAAAAGCGCAAGTATCAAAAAGTAAAGAAGATATTTTTAACTTTTTAAACGAATTATCTAACTTCAGACAGTTAATGCCTGAAAACATTAGTAAGTTCGAAGTTTTAAATGAAAACAGATTTTTGTTCGCATTAAAAGGAATGCCTGAAATAGTATTAGAGAAAAAGGAGCAAACTAAATACAACAAAATTGTTTTAGGTGCAGCAAGTGAAAAACTTCCTTTTACTTTAACTGCAGATATTTTAGAGTTAGAAAATGAGAAAAGTGAGGTAATCTTAAGTTTTTCAGGCGAATTCAATGCAATGATGGCAATGATGATTAAAACCCCAATAACTAACTTTATAAATACGCTTTCAACTAACTTAGCGAAGATTTAATACTGAAGTTGTATTTCTTTTAATCCAAATTCCTGAATAATTCCGTTTTCTAATTTCACTCTAAGTTTTCCATTTTTAGATACTCCTTTAATAACACCATCTATCGTTTCATCCTTTTGAATTATAAAAGTGCTCTTCACCCCTATTCTGTATAATTGAGAGTGGTATAGATTATAAAATTCATTTTCAAAAGTTAAAATAGGCCTATTTAATTGTTGATGTAAATTTTCAATGATAGCGTAAAACACTGAATCAATATTAAAATCATACCCCATTATTGTTTTTAAAGATGAGGCGTTTGGAGCATTTTTAAATTCAGATTGATTTACATTTAACCCAAACCCAATTATACTTCGTTTTATTTTTGAACCTGAAATAATATTTTCAATTAAAATACCTCCTATTTTAAAATCACCTGACAGAATGTCGTTAGGCCATTTCACCTTTAAATTCGGAATACTCAATTGATTTAAACTGTTCAAAATACTTAAGGAAACACAAACATTCATTAGATATAAACAGTCAACAGATATGTTTATATTTTTTTTCAATATGCTGATTGCTAGATTTTTACCTTTTTCAGATTCCCATTTAGAATTTAATTGACCTCTACCAGAAGTTTGATTCTCAGTAGTAATAATCGTAAAATCTTGTACTTCTTTTTTTGCAGATAATTCTTTCAAATAGGTATTAGTAGACTCCGTGGCATCAAGTTTGATTATTTGCATTTACCGTACTTATCGTTATTCTTTAATGTATTGTTAAAAACTAGACATAAAAGAACAAAAAAATAATAACTTTGTAAAAACTAAAATTTTTGAATGCAGGAAAGTAAAGCTAGTGTAGATGAATTAATTGCATTAATTATACAGGGAGTTGACGAAGTTAAAGGACACAATATAAATCTATTAGATTTAAGAGAAATTGAGAATACCGTATGTGATTACTTCATTGTTTGTAACGGTACCTCTAACACGCATGTAAATGCAATCGTAGGATCAATCCAAAAAACAGTAAGCAAAGCGATTCAAGACAAGCCTTGGCACGTAGAAGGTGAGGACAACGCAGAATGGGTATTAATGGACTACGTAAATGTAGTAGTTCACGTATTTCAAAAGCAAGTTCGAGAATTCTATGATATAGAAGGCTTATGGGGTGATGCAAAGTTCACAACTATTGAAAGCAGCGTTAATAAATAAAAAATTAAAATGGCGAAAGAAAACAAAACAAATCCGAAAAAACCAAAATTTAGTTCTTGGTGGATTTATGGATTAGTAGCAGTATTACTTATAGGATTTCAATTATTAAATAGTGATGATTTAGCAAGTACTAATAAAACTACTACTTCAGAACTACAACAGTATTTAAGAAATGGTGATGTCAAAAAAATAATGATTATCACAAACACCAATCAAGCGAAAGTTTTCTTGACTGATGAGGCTATTTCTAAAGAAGTACATAAAGATGTTAATGAAAAGTCTTTTCTTCCTACATCTGATAATGTACCTCAGTACACCTTGGACTATGGTGATCTTCAAATTTTTCAAAATGAGATAACCGAAATAAAAAAGGAAAACAATCTACCCACCATTATTGAATTTGGTAAGGAATCTACAGCCATTTTAGATTTCCTACTCTCCCTATTGCCATTTGTATTGATTATTGGTATTTGGATATACTTAATGCGAAGAATGTCTGGCGGAGGTGGCGGAGGCGCAGGTGGTCAAATTTTCAATATCGGAAAATCTAAAGCTAAATTATTCGATGAGAAGACCGATACTAGAACATCATTTAAAGATGTTGCTGGTTTAGAAGGTGCGAAGGAAGAAGTTGAAGAAATTGTTGACTTCTTAAGAAACCCAGATAAATACACATCTTTAGGTGGTAAAATTCCTAAAGGGGCATTATTAGTAGGCCCTCCAGGTACAGGTAAAACTCTTTTGGCTAAAGCCGTTGCAGGAGAAGCAAAAGTTCCTTTCTTTTCACTTTCAGGTTCAGATTTTGTAGAAATGTTTGTCGGTGTTGGTGCTTCTAGAGTAAGAGACTTATTTAAACAAGCAAAAGATAAATCTCCAGCTATCATCTTTATTGATGAAATTGATGCCATTGGTAGAGCTAGAGGTAAAAATAATTTCACCGGTTCTAATGATGAACGTGAAAATACACTAAACCAATTATTGACAGAGATGGATGGTTTCGGCACCAATACAAATGTAATTGTATTGGCAGCAACCAACCGTGCAGATGTATTGGATAAGGCTTTAATGCGTGCAGGAAGATTCGACAGACAAATTTATGTTGATTTACCAGACATTCGTGAGCGTAAAGAAATTTTTGAAGTTCACCTAAGACCTATTAAAACTGCAGAAACGCTTGATTTAGATTTCTTGGCAAGACAAACTCCTGGTTTCTCAGGTGCAGATATTGCAAACGTTTGTAACGAAGCTGCTTTAATTGCAGCACGTAAAGAAAAGAAAGCTGTTACAAAGCAAGATTTCTTAGATGCTGTTGACAGAATCGTAGGTGGTCTTGAAAAGAAAAACAAAATAATTACTCCAGGGGAAAAAGAAACCATTGCTTATCACGAAGCTGGTCACGCAACCACGAGTTGGATGTTGGAGCATGCTGCCCCATTGGTAAAAGTAACTATTGTACCTAGAGGGCAATCGTTAGGTGCTGCTTGGTATTTACCAGAAGAGCGCTTAATTGTACGACCTGAGCAAATGTTGGATGAAATGTGTGCAACTATGGGCGGTAGAGCTGCTGAGAAAGTAATTTTCAATAAAATATCTACAGGTGCTTTAAGTGATTTAGAAAAAGTCACTAAACAAGCTAGAGCAATGGTAACCATCTATGGCCTTAATGATGAAATTGGAAACATAACCTATTATGATTCTGCAGGACAAGATTCTTATGGTTTTTCAAAACCATACAGTGAAGATACCGCTAGAAAAATAGATGCTGAAATATCAAAAATAATAGAAGAGCAGTACCAAAGAGCTATTAAAGTTCTTACTGACAATAAAGACAAATTAACGACTTTAGCCGAAAGGTTATTGGAGAAAGAAGTTATCTTTAAGGAGGATTTAGAAAAAATATTTGGAGTAAGAAATTTTGAGAAAGATATACTAGCTCTAGAAAACAAAAAAAAACTTGAGAAGATAAAAGATGCAGATTCTAAAACAGAAGAGCAAGAAATTACCGATAATAAATAATATTGCAGTATTTTAGATAAGCAATTGTTATATACATATAAATGGGGATTTTAGATATTTTATTTGGTGGTGGCAAAAAAAAGGTTTCGAAAGAAACTGCGGAAACGCGAGGCGACCATATGCCAGATTTAAATATTCCTGTTGATGAGAAGTTTACAATTCACTTTAAACAAAACGGAGGTAAATTTATTTACTGTACTTCAGATTCAGAAATTTCTAGGGCTTTACATAGTATTATTGATGAGAATAGTTGGCAAAGCGAACCTTTTTATGTGTTAAACAAAAGACTCGCAGAAAAATTCGCAAAGGAGCCTATTACTTTTACCGATAAAGCAAAACAGAGTGAGGTGTTCTTAACTACATGTGAACATCTCATTGCCCAAAATGGTAGTATTCTCGTTTGTTCCAATCAATTGCATGAGAAAAAGGTAAATGAGCTTCCAAGTAATCTTGTAGTTTTCGCTACAACCAGTCAGTTAGTGGAATCAATTGGTGAAGGCTTAAAGACTATTAAGAAGAAATACGGTCAAAAAATTCCGGGTAATATAACTACATTAAAACACTTTAAAGCTACCGAAGAAAATTCAGACGATTTTCTAACCTATGGTAGTAGCACTAAAAATCTTTATCTTTTACTTCTGGAAGATTTATAGTATGAAAGAAATTTTAAGAAGGTCGATAACTGGGGCTGTCTATATTATTTTATTATTATCAGCAGTTTTCCTTAGTTCCGATGCTTTCGACTTCTTATTTATGACTTTTGGCTTAGCCTGTTTGTATGAATATAAAAAGTTAGTAAGTTTAAGAGGCTATCACATTTTCGTTGCATATTTAGCACTTTGGTGGGTATTTATCTATTTAGTAAAAGATCAGCAATTGGTAAATATTTTAATGGTAATAACCATTATTGTTGATATTTACCTTCTAATTAACCTATTTTCTAAAAAACCTATAAAATTAACTACACTGAAGAAATTTGTAATAGGCCTTTTTTATATAGGTGGCGGTTGTATTTTCTTGACAATGATTCCTTATAAAAATGATGCATTTGCAAAACTCCTTATAATGGGAATATTTATCTTAATATGGGTAAATGATTCATTTGCGTACTTAGTAGGTAAAAGTATAGGTAGAACAAAATTATTTCCATCAGTTTCTCCTAAAAAAACTATTGAGGGAACCGTTGGGGGTTTTATATTTGCACTTGGAGCGGCCTATTTAATCGCTACCCAAGAAGAACTAATTAGCCCTGTACAATGGATGATTCTAGCCACAGTAATTGTTATTTCCGGTAGTTTAGGTGATTTAATTGAATCTAAATTCAAAAGAGCAGCAGGTGTTAAAGATAGTGGTGCTATCTTGCCAGGACATGGCGGCATGCTAGACCGATTAGATAGCTTAGTATTTGCAGCACCATTTGCATATTTAACTTTAAATATTTTCAGTTATGTTTCATAGAGAGGGACAAAAAATTATCTTGTTTTCTTTTTGTTTAGTAGGGATTAGCGTAATCTTGGCTCATTTCTTTATTGACTTATCATGGTTAAAACTGACCATTCAACTAATTGCTTTAGTTGTAATGATAACAATTCTTCAGTTTTTTAGAAACCCTAAAAGAATTGCAAAAAAGAATTTTAATGAAATTCTCTCCCCTGTTGATGGTAAAGTGGTCGTTATTGAAGAGGTTTTTGAAAAAGAATTTTTTAAAGAGAAAAGAAAACAAGTGTCGATTTTTATGTCACCTGTAAATGTACATGTAACAAGATACCCAGCTAGTGGTAGCATTACTTTTTCAAAATATCATCCTGGTAAATTTTTAGTTGCATGGCACCCAAAGTCAAGCGAGGAAAATGAAAGAACAACTGTTGTTATTAAGACCCCTAAATTCGGCGAAATATTATACCGTCAAATAGCTGGTGCTTTGGCTAAACGAATTGTCAATTATGCCGAAAAAGGTGAAAGTGTACAACAGGGCGACGATTCAGGTTTTATTAAATTTGGTTCTCGAGTTGACTTATTCTTACCTTTAGATTGTCAAATAAACGTAAAACTGAACCAAAAAGTAAAAGGTGCTGAAACGTGTATTGCTACTTTTGTTGACCCAAATGAAAAAGAAGAAATCACATACTAAATTTGAAGAGGCAGTTGCTTTTGTAAATAGTTTTACAGAGCCTATTCCAGCAGATGTACTTCTTAAACTTTATGCATATTACAAAATTGCCAATTCTAATTTTGACAATCCTGGCAGTAAAACTCCACTTATTAATGCTTTTAAGGCTAATGCCTTGTTTCAAGCTAAAAACATGAATAAAAAGCAAGCAATGAAATCTTATGTCGAATTGGTTGCAAAAGAATTGAAATAGGTTAACTGGTTTTATTCATAAAGGTCATATAAATCTGCTTCACAAAGAGCACAAAACAAATTGTCTAATTTTGTAGTTATATCATTAAAAAAATGTTTTCCCTTTTGTGCAGTAGAATATTCAGGATTACCTATACCAGTGTCGCTACTCACCTTTGACCATTGTCTTTCTGCCCAAACCCAGCCTTCATTAAAAGCTTTAATCTTAAATTTCTTTTCATCACCACTACCCCATTTATCTTTCGGCAACACCAAATCTGGTCTTAAATAAAGCATTAGACTAGTTTCCATCTCATCGGCATGATCACCTTTTTCCTTGAAATATTTAGTTTTATCTAACATTTGTGGAAAAAAACTAAAGCTTATGAACATATCAGGAAACAACAAGCCCAACTCTCTTACAATGGGCTTAAAATTATTACCTCCATGACCATTGAACAATAATAATTTATGAATACCCTGTCTATTCAAAACAGTTACAATGTCTTTAAGTATAGCCAATTGTGTAGAAGGGTTAAGGTTCATATCAAGATAAATATCTTTCTGCCCGGTATTCACCCCAAAAGGAATTGTTGGCAAAACTATTACCTTTTTTCCCTTTTCCCAAGACATTTTGGCTGCGGCTTCTACAAAACTTTGAGCCTGATAATTGTCAGTACCATAAGGCAAATGATAATTATGAGCCTCTGTGGCGCCCCAAGGCAAAATAGCTAGGTCAAACTTTTCATCCTTTAGATGTTCCCAATTCGTTTCCGCAAGTACATAAGGTCTAATCATAGTATTAAAGATACTATTAAAATGATTTATGCAAATGAATAGCTACATCACAGTATGTAGAACAACAAATACATTGATATCAATTTGATATATGTAGTTGTCGGCATTTATGAAAGGGTATAAAAAACCCTTGAAAAAATTCAAGGGTATATATTTTATTCAAGATTGGTATTCGAACATGTATCCTATAATACCTTCTTTCCTGAAATGATATTGTATAGAATTACAATAACTGCTATTACTAATAAAATATGCACTAAGCTACCAGTTGCCAGACCAGGTACAATACCTAACATACCAAGTAACCAAATAATAATACAAATAACTGCTACTAACCATAAAAGACTTCTCATAATGTTCTGTTTTAGATTGTTTATATGTTAAAATTAATCGTATTGTTTTAGTTCGTTTAACTCATTTCAAAGTAATAATAACTCAAATTCTTTCATTAATAAATTATATTCAAGTCAAAACAAACTGATTAGCAATAAATCATATTAAATTTTCTTTAAAAAAATCAATTGTACGAGACCAAGCTAATTCTGCAGCTTCCTTATCATACCTAGGTGTTGAGGTATTATGAAAACCATGATTAACGTCGGGATAGAAAAATGCAATATGCTTCTTATTATTTTCTTTCAATGCTTTTTCATATTCGGGCCATCCTGCATTAACTCGTTCGTCTAATCCTGCATATTGCAACATTAATGGCGCATTAATATCTGCAATGTTTTCTGTGGGCTGACCTCCGTAGAAGGGTACAGCTGCTGCCAAATCAGGCACTTTAACTGCCATCATATTAGAAATCCATCCTCCGAAGCAAAAACCTACTACTCCTATTCTTCCATTACAATTTTCATTAGCTTTTAGATATTCAAAGGCTGCAATAAAATCTTCTAACATTTCATCTCTATCTCGAGTACGCTGCATTTCTCGACCTTCATCATCATTACCAGGGTATCCGCCTAACGGACTCAAAGCATCTGGCGCTATGGTGATAAAACCTGCTAAGGCAGCTCGCCTAGCCGTATCTTCCACATACGGATTAAGACCTCTATTCTCGTGCACGACTACAATACCAGGTAATTTACCTTTTGCTGATTTTGGCTTTGATAGTAATCCCTTAATTTCACCTCCACCTTTTGGAGAGTTATAAGTTATATATTCAGAATCTAATTCGGGATTAGTTTTTTCGACCAAAAATGTATCCTCATAATTAGGCATCATAAAACTCATAAGCGATGCTACAGTTATACCACCTACGGCATATGCCGATAGTTTTTGAACAAAATCGCGTCTTTCTATTTTATTATGAGCATATGCATCATACAAATCAAAAACCTCTTGTTTAATATCTTCTTTACGTAGTGTCTTCATTTGCTTAAAGTTTTGTTCTCACTTAAATATACGAAAACTACCGGATTTTAAATGCTCTACATATCATGAAAAAGCCTCATTTCCAATTAAGTAGAAATGAGGCTTTTAAAATTAATATATCGAACGTTATTCTAAACTAGCTAAACTCTTTTCTAAGGTTTCAATTTTTGCTTCTGCATCTGCTAATTTTTGACGCTCTATGGTAATCACCTTTTCAGGTGCATTATCCACAAAACGTTCATTAGAAAGTTTTTTCTGAACTGATATTAAGAAACCTTTTGTATACTTTAACTCTTCTTTGATTTTCAAAATTTCAGCTTCAATATCTATAGCACCGTCCATAGGTACAAAGTATTCATTACTTTTTACCCTAAATGTTAATGCGCCTTCTAATTGTTCTTTTAAATACGTAATTTTAGTAACATTGGTCAACTTAGAAATCACAACATCCCAATTATCATCAACTACTTCAGTATTTAACACTGAAAGCTCTAATGCCTCTTTCATTGGAATATTTTTATTCTTTCTAATTGTTCTAACTCCTGCAATAACCTCAGCGGCAAACTCGAATTGCTCTATTAATTTCTCATCTATTTTACCTGCCGTTGGCCATTTAGAAATCACCAATGCCTCGCTGGTATTTCTTTCTGAAATATGTTGCCATACTTCTTCGGTTAAAAATGGCATGAAGGGATGTAACAATTTCAAATTCTGCTCAAACAAATAAATAACCTGATCAAATGTTGTTTTATCTATGGGCTGTTGGTAAGCAGGTTTAATAATTTCTAACAACCAAGAACTATAATCATCCCATACCAACTTGTAAATAGACATTAAGGCGTCGGAAATACGGAATTTATTAAAATGGTCTTCAATCTCTAATAATGTTTTATTCAATTTTGACTCGTACCACACTAAGCCTAGTTTAGATGCTTCTGGCTGAGGAATATCTGCTACCTCCCACCCTTTTAATAATCTAAATCCGTTCCATATTTTATTTGCGAAATTCTTGCCCTGTTGACATAAATCTTCATCAAACATTAAATCATTTCCTGCTGCTGAGCTTAACAACAATCCAACACGTACACCATCAGAACCGTAATCTTCTATTAGTTTTAATGCATCTGGTGAATTACCAAGAGATTTCGACATTTTTCTTCGCTGCTTATCTCTCACTAAACCTGTGAAATAAACATTTTCAAAAGGCTGCTTACCTCTAAACTGATATCCAGCAACAATCATTCTGGCTACCCAGAAAAATAAAATATCTGGACCGGTTACTAAATCATTGGTAGGATAGTAATAATTAACTTCCTCATTATCTGGCTCTAAAATCCCACCGAAAACACTTATTGGCCATAACCAAGATGAAAACCAAGTATCTAATACATCGGCATCTTGCCTTAAGGCACTCGCTTGTAGATTAGCATTTCCAGATTTATTCTTAGCAAGTTCAAGAGCTTCCACTTCATTTGCTGCTACAACAAAATCATCTTGTCCGTCACCAAAATAAAAAGCTGGTATTTGTTGTCCCCACCATAATTGTCTTGAAATATTCCAATCGCGAACATTTTCCATCCAATGGCGGTATGTATTTTCAAATTTCTTTGGATGCAACTTCACATCACCACTCTCCATAACTGCTTCTAATGCAGGTTTAGCCAATTCTTCCATTTTAAGGAACCATTGGTCAGACAGTTTAGGCTCTATTACAGCTTTGGTACGTTCTGATGTTCCTACTTTATTAATATGGGTTTCGGTTTTTACCAAAAATCCATTTTCCTCTAATTCTTTAGAAATTTCCTTTCTAACTACGAAACGATCTTTACCTTCATAATGCAAACCAAAGCTATTCAATGACGCATTGTCATTAAATATATCTATAGTTTCTAAATTATGTTTTTCACCAAGAGCCTTGTCATTTATGTCATGTGCAGGAGTCACTTTTAAACACCCTGTACCGAACTCCATATCTACATACTCATCTTCAATTATAGGTATTACCCTATTACAAATTGGAACAAAAACCTTTTTGCCTTTTAGATGGGTAAATCGCTCATCATTAGGGTTTATACAAATTGCAGTATCTCCCAAAATCGTTTCTGGCCTTGTGGTCGCAATAGTTACCTTTTCGTCAGAACCTTCTATTTGATACGCCAAATAGTATAAAAGACCCTGTCTCTCTTCATATATAACTTCCTCATCTGATAATGTGGTCATTGCTTCTGGATCCCAATTCACCATTCGATATCCGCGGTAAATCAATCCTTTATTATATAAATCAATAAATACTTTGATAACACTATCATAGCGTTCTTGATCCATAGTAAATGCAGTACGGTCCCAATCGCAAGAACAGCCCAGTTTCTTTAACTGTTCTAGAATTATGCCGCCATATTGGTGGGTCCAATCCCAAGCGTGTTTTAAAAACTCATCGCGGGTAAGGTCATTTTTATTTATGCCCTGCTCTTTAAGTTTTGCAACAACTTTAGCTTCTGTAGCTATTGAAGCATGATCAGTACCTGGCACCCAACAAGCATTTTTGCCCAAAAGTCGCGCTCTTCTAATCAAGACATCTTGAATGGTATTGTTTAGCATATGACCCATATGCAATATTCCTGTTACGTTAGGCGGAGGGATTACAATACTATAAGGCTCTCTTTCATCAGGTACGGAATGAAAATAACCGTTTTTCATCCAGTACTCATACCAATGACTTTCTGTGGATTGCGGATTATATTTTGAAGGAATTTCCATGTTTGGAACAGTTTTTGAATAATAATAAAGTGGGTTATAAAAAATAGCCGAATTGACATTCTAACGGTCATTTCAGCCTTTTTCACCCAAAGATAAATACGAAACAAAAATAAGTAACGTTAGAGTATAACAAAAGGATTTTGAGGTTGATCTGAAAAGAATTAATTTTGACGTCTACCCTAAATTAAAAATGATGAAAAAAATAGTACTTGTATTATTTATTGGTTTGCTTGGTTTTAGCTTAACAGCGCAAGATACAGCAGCAAAAATAGAATTTAAATCAGAGACAGTTGATTATGGCGAAATCGCCAAAGGTTCTGATGGAATAAGGGTTTTTGAATTTACTAACACTGGAACAGCTCCACTTATCATAAGTAAAGTTAGTTCTAGTTGTGGTTGTACAATTCCTAAAAAACCAGAAGATCCAATTTTACCAGGAAAAACAGGTGAAATTCAAGTTAAGTATGATACAAACAGAGTTGGCCCAATTCGTAAAGCGATTACAGTAATATCTAATGCCGATACTCCTACTAAGGTTTTAAAAATCAAAGGAGAAGTTTTAGCTAATGGTACCAAATAAAACTTTGTTTATAATATTTGAAAGCCCAACCTTAAGTTGGGCTTTTTTTATGTCCTAATTTTTACTCAAACAGTGGTTTCAATACAAAACTGAATAACAAATCATTATTATAACGCTCTACCAAGACTTTCACTTTTTTGTCTTTATTATCATTAAGCATACTCATAATTTCCTGCATTTTATACCGATGGATGGGTTTACCATTGACCGCTAAAATAATATCACCTTCCTGCAAACCAGCTGAATGCGCCGGACTACCTTGCCGTATTCCTGACACGATTATCTCTGGCACTACACTAAGTCTTGTTGCTCCTTGAAGAACCATTTGTATATCACCATAAGTTTTATAGTCGCTAGAGACTATACCATTACGATCGGCAATTCTTTCAGTTATATAGCGTATGCCCGCATGCTGCAAGTTTATTCCACTGATATTGTATTGAAACATTTTATTAAAATTAGAATTCTTCTTTAATACCACTTTCCGGTTCGTATAATCAAAAACTAAATTAAATCGCTTCAATACTTCGCCTCCTAAACTTCCATTTCTACCACCAAAATCCATAATATTATTAAAAGTTTCCATATCAGGAAAGGCTGCCTTTGCATCATTCAAAATAAAATCTGAAATTTTTAAATGGTGAATTTTAGTTCTTTTCCCATATATGTCACCTGCGAGGCCTTTTCCTAAAAAATCTTCATAATATTTTTCAGGTATTTGAAGTCGGTCATCTTCAAACAACCACACGGCATCACTACTACCGGTATCCAATAGTAACCTAACAGGAACTTCTTCTGTTCCCTTAACTAATACTTTAGCATTTAAATACGCCTTCTTTCGTATAACTGACATGTCTAATACGCGAGATTTTTTAGATATCTTATGCTTATAGGTATCTGGATTATAAAATTTAATCGCTTTGTTGGTGTAATTGATATCAACAACAAAATCTCTAAATAGTTCATAGCCAATTATACCATGAACAGGTATGCCCAAGTCAGGAGAAAAATTAATACCTGCATCCATTACCACATAAATATCTTGCGATACATTTTTAACACTACCAAGCTTCACAAAATTACCAGTAGATTTAAGTGCATTTATAGGGTCTCCCTCTCCGAGTCCATTTATTGTAATTTCGGTAACACTATTAAGTTGAATGGAGTCTTGATCAGCTAAATTGAATAAAATAGGGGTGCCGACACCTGAATCTAATACAAACGACAACTCGGTACCGTTCACCTCTACTGGTATAATCATCAAATTATTGATGAACTCAAACTTCACTTTATGAAATTTCTTACCAGCAGGCAATTGATATGTTTGTGCAATTCCGGAAAGCGGAAAAAACATTGTCAAAATACAAAAAAGGATTTTCAACCTACGTAACATAATAGTTATGAATTGGTTACCCTCTTCAAGTTACACAATTTAGGGTTATCAAACATAATTTTAACACCATGTTGAAAAATCAAATAAAACCTAATAATATTGTAAGAACCATAATCATTTATCACTTTTGTGTAAAATAAATTGATTATGCCATCTGTTTCCAACAAAGGGCTTTCTATGCCCCAGTCCCCTATACGTAAATTAGTCCCATTTGCTGAAAATGCAAAAAAGAATGGGGTTAAGGTTATTCATCTTAACATAGGTCAACCAGACATTAAAACACCACAGCAAGCTTTAGATGCTGTAAAGAATAATACAATAAACGTTTTAGAATATAGCCGTACAGAAGGTTCTGAAGAATTTAGAACCAAAATCGCACAATACTATGTAAAGAATCATATTCCGGTAAGCGGTTCTGATATTATTGTAACTACTGGTGGTTCTGAAGCACTAGCATTTGCAATGAATACCGTTGCCGACACAGATGACGAAATTATTATCCCTGAACCTTTTTATGCCAATTATAATGGATTTGCCACAGCATGTGGAGTTAAAGTGGTGCCTGTGGTTTCGAAGTTGGAAGATAACTTTGCACTTCCTCCGATTGAGGATTTTGAAAAATTGATTACCCAAAGAACCAAAGCTATTTTAATCTGTAATCCTGGTAATCCTACCGGATATCTATATAGCAAAGAAGAGATTCAAAAGTTAGCAATCTTAGTTAAAAAACATAATATTTTTCTTATTTCCGACGAGGTATATAGAGAGTTTACTTATGACAACAAGGTTCATACATCGATACTAAAAGAAAACGGTTTAGATGACCATGCAATTATCATTGATTCTGTTTCTAAAAGATATAGCATGTGCGGAGCTAGAATTGGATATCTAGTTTCTAAAAACAAAGAATTTATTGCAACGGCATTAAAATTTGCCCAAGCTAGACTTTCACCACCGACTTACGCCCAAATTGCAAGCGAAGCCGCCTTAGAAACTCCTGACAGCTATTTTGAAGAAGTAAAAATAGAATATGTTGCAAGAAGAAACATTCTAATTGCAGAGTTAGAAAAAAGAGAAGGAATAAAAATCGCTAGACCTCAAGGTGCTTTCTATTGTATTGCAGAATTGCCTATTAAAGATGCAGATCATTTTGCTCAATGGCTCTTAGAAGATTTCAGAGTGGACAATGAAACTGTTATGGTTGCACCGGCAGCTGGTTTTTATGCTACTGAAGGCTTGGGTAAAAACCAAATTAGAATTGCTTATGTACTTGACCAAGATAGTCTTAAACGAGCAGTGCGTATTTTAGGAGAGGCCCTTAAAAGTTACAAAGGTTAATGATAATTCATGAAAACTTTTCTTTAAAAAATTACAATACGTTTGGTATTGATGCTACTGCAAAATATTTTGTAGAAATTAATTCATTAAAAGAATTAAAAAGCATTATTGGCAATAAGAATTATCCGCGTAAAATAGTTATCGGTGGTGGCAGTAATATGCTACTTATCGATACTATAGATGCGCTTTTTATTCACTTAAATTTAAAAGGTAAACGCATCATCTCTGAATCTCCTGACGCTGTTCAGATTCAAATTATGGCTGGGGAGAATTGGCACGAAATGGTTATGTGGTCGCTTGATAATGACTTTGGTGGTCTAGAAAATATGTCGCTCATACCCGGGAATACGGGCACTGCCCCCATACAGAATATTGGCGCTTATGGTGTAGAATTAAAAGACGCTTTTATTAGCTGTGAAGCCATTAGAATTGAAGACCTGCAATTGATAACACTTACGAAAGAAGATTGTAAATTTGGCTATAGAGATTCTTACTTTAAAAATGAAGGCAAAGATAAATTTGTAATTACCTCAGTTACTTTTTCACTTACAAAGAATAATCATAAAATAAATTCTGGTTACGGTGCAATAGAAGAGCAATTAAAACGTGATGCTATTATAAACCCTACTATAAAAGATATCTCTAAGGCAGTAATTGCCATTCGACAAAGCAAACTACCAGACCCAAAACTATTAGGAAATAGTGGTAGTTTTTTTAAAAACCCTATGGTTTCAACAGAAGTTTTCAATGAGTTAATCAACAAGCATCCTGAAGCTCCTTTTTATAAAATTTCTGATGTAATTTATAAAATTCCTGCCGGTTGGTTAATTGAAAAATGTGGATTTAAAGGAAAAAGATTTGGCGATGCTGGTGTTCATCAAAATCAAGCATTAGTACTTGTAAATTATGACAAAGCGACAGGAAAGGAAATTTTAGCACTTGCTTCACAAATTATTGAAGCAGTCCAAAATAAATTCAATATTACAATTAGTCCTGAGGTTAATTTAATAAAATAACCCCTGTAAAATAAATTACAAGGGTTATTACCAAACCAAACCAACCAAAAACAAAGTGGGCAGTTACCAGCCGACCACTTATTCAATATATATTTTTAGATAACGCATCATTAACAATCAATTTTATAATTTAGCGTTTAAGCATATACGGTTCAATCTTAGTATTTGGATGTCCATTTTAAAAAAATATGTACATCTTTTAAATTATGAGCACTCTATTAGAAAAACATATTGTGGAATTATTACAGGAGCGAAACGAAAAAGCGATTTCACTACTGTATGATAATTATGCCGACACATTACTAGGTGTGGCAAATAAAGTTGTTCGTGATCCCGAATTAGCTCAAGATGTAGTTCAAGAATCTTTTGTAAAAATTTGGAAAAAAGCTGATTCTTATGACCCTAAGAAAGCTAAACTTTTTACATGGCTTTTTAGAATTACCCGGAATACTGCAATTGATAAGTTAAGAAGTGTTAACACAAAATCTGATAAGGAAATCCAAATAGATGTTTCTGACGTATATACATTAGGCGTAGAAAGCACAAGGCCAGAGTTAATGGACGTGAGAGAGCACCTTAGTAAAATTGAGGATAAATACCAGGTTGTACTAGAAGCTCTTTTCTTTCAAGGCATGACCCAACAAGAGGCAAGTGATGAGTTGGACATACCTTTAGGAACTATTAAATCTAGATTAAAAATAGGTTTACGTGAATTAGGTAAAATATATGGCCCTGCTCTTATTGCTATGATCTTAAATATTGTATTATGAAAGACAAAATAAAAATTTTTCTAGATTCTGATTTATTAGAAAAATATCTTTTAGGAGCTACTACCGATTTAGAAGCAATGCAAGTTGAGCGATACATTGCTATGTACCCTGAAGTACGAGCTACTTATAATGAGTTACAAGATAACCTTGAAATTTTTGCTAAATTACACGCTATTGAAGCACCACAGGGGCTAAAAGATAAGATTCAATTGAGAATTAAAGCTGAGCGAAGTGGAAGAAAAAGATTCTTCAATTATGCTATCGCGGCAAGTATTACTGCAATAATGTTTGCAGGAATTTCAACTTTCTTTTGGAATCAAAATCAGAGCTTGCAAGACGAGAACAGTGTGGTTAGCAATAAGATTAAGTTGTTAGAAGAGAACATGAAAGAACAGTTAGAAGATGTGCGTAACCAATTTATTGTCCTAAACAACCCACAAACAAAAAAGTATAATGTAAAAGGTAATCAAAAAGCAAAAGATTTAAAAGCTGTAGCTTATATAAATCCTGTAAAGAAATTATCTTATATAAACGTGAGCAAATTACCCCACATTCCAGAAAGTCAATGTTTTCAAATGTGGGCTGAGGTTAACGGTAAAATGATTAATCTAGGTATCATTGAAGAAGCTGGCAATCAACAAAAATTAATGGCTTTACCTTATGCCGAAAATGCTGTTGGTTATATTACGATAGAACAGAAAGGTGGTAATCACGTTCCTAGCGTAGAAAATATAGTTGCCAATATATCCTACTAATATTTCAAATATAAAGTATTTTTAAAGCCCCTATTTTGGGGCTTTATTTTTTATCTTTGTTTAAAATTAGCTTATGAAACTATTATTTTTAACTATTGGTTTATTAGCATTGGCATTTGCAGGTATTGCAGTTAAAATTTGGTCTAAAAAAGATGGGAAATTTGCTGGAACTTGTGCGAGTCAGAGTCCATTTTTAAATCAAGACGGACAAGCATGTGGTATGTGCGGTAAATTACCAGCCGAACAAGATTGCCAAAAAGATACTATTTCTGAATAAGGTAAATTCACTCTTATTGAATTTACCTAACCCAAAATCATTTTTTGAACAACGTAGACAATTTAGAAGAAACAATACTCAAAGCGAAAGAAGGCAACCAAATTGCTTTCAGTCGATTATTGGATATGTTTTGGAACGATGTTTATGGTTTTCAATTAAAACGTACAGAAAACGAAAATGACTCAGAGGATATAACTATACAAACATTCTCTAAAGCTTTTGATAAAATACACACCTATAACGACACCTATGTTTTTAAAACTTGGCTAATCGCCATTTCTAAGAACATACACATTGACTTGGTTCGCAAGCGCAAAAAAAGCCTTTTAGACTCTCGAAGCAGTGCAGAAGCAATAACCAGTGCGTTAGATGTAACACCCTCTATGGAAGACCAGTTAATTCAAGAACAGAATTTAGCTGATTTATTAAGAGACATTAAAAAATTAAAACCTCACTATCAAACCGTCATAAACCTTAGGTATTTCAATGAATTAAGCTATGCAGATATCGCAGCTAATTTAAATGAGCCTATAAATAGCGTTAAAGTAAAGCTACTTAGGGCTAAAAAACTTCTTTCTGAGATCATTAAAGCTAGGAAGTAAACTTCTAACTAGCCACCTTCTTTTTTATATTTTAAAAGGCGATTGTTTCGGAGGTAATTCTACTTTATAGAGACTTATTAAGTTCGTATATTTGTATCAAAATATTTGCATGTCTACAGTCTTAAATGAAAATGTTGCTCCACCAAAAGGAAAACCGAAATGGCTTAGAGTTAAATTGCCAACAGGTAAAAAATACACACAGCTAAGAGGCTTAGTTGAAAAGTATGACCTTCATACGATTTGCACTAGCGGAAGTTGCCCAAATATGGGAGAATGTTGGGGTGAAGGAACTGCTACTTTCATGATATTAGGTAATGTTTGTACAAGATCATGTGGTTTTTGTGGAGTAAAAACAGGTAGACCGGAAAATGTTGATTGGGCAGAACCAGAAAAAGTGGCACGTTCAATTAAGATAATGGGTATAAAACATGCTGTTGTTACTTCTGTAGATAGAGATGATCTTAAAGACATGGGCTCGATTATATGGGCCGAAACTGTCAAGGCTATTCGTAGAATGAACCCTACCACTACTTTAGAAACTTTAATTCCTGATTTTCAAGGAATCGAAAAGCATTTGGACAGAATAATAGATGTTGCCCCAGAGGTGGTTTCTCATAACATGGAAACAGTTAAAAGATTAACTAGAGAAGTACGTATACAAGCAAAATACGAACGTAGTCTTGAGGCGCTCAACTATTTAAAAAAGCAAGGTATCAATAGAACTAAATCTGGAATCATGTTAGGTCTAGGTGAACATGAAGATGAGGTAATTACTACTTTGGCAGATTTAAGAAGCGTAAATGTCGATGTAGTTACTATAGGCCAGTACCTTCAGCCTTCTAAGAAACATTTACCTGTCAAGGAATTTATCACTCCGGAGCAATTTAAAAAATATGAGGACATTGGTTTAGAAATGGGCTTCAGACATGTGGAAAGTGGTGCATTAGTAAGATCATCTTATAAAGCACACAAACACATTCTTTAATTCGCATGACTAACAACAAGAATTGTTTTATTTAATTTTTGTCACTGGTTCACTTTTTAAATGTTTTTATAACATATTCAATACCAACGTTAACTAATGCAAAAAATAAATATTGGCATTAATGGTTTTGGAAGAATAGGAAGAACACTATTCCGCCTATTGCAGCTTCAAGAACATTTAAATGTAGTTGCCATTAATGATTTAGCAGATACAAGAACACTTTCACATTTATTAAAATACGATAGTATTCACGGTACATCGCCCCATATAATTGGGCATGACGAAAAACATATTATCGTTAATGGAAAAAAAATTCTACTATCTAACGAAACCCATCCTTCAAAAATTAACTGGTCTGCTTCCCATGTTGACGTGGTTGTAGAATGTACGGGAAAGTTCAAGGACCGAGAAGCATTATCTTTTCATATTACAAATGGTGCAAAAAAAGTTATTCTATCAGTGCCTCCCACTGAAGATGACATAAAAATGATAGTATTTGGCATAAATGAAGATACTTTGAACACCGATGACGATATCATTTCAAACGCATCATGCACTACAAACAATGCTGCTCCTATGATTAAGGTGATAAATGACCTTTGCGGTATTGAACAGGCATACATAACCACCATTCACTCCTACACCACAGATCAAAGCTTACATGACCAACCTCATCGAGATTTAAGAAGGGCACGAGCAGCATCACAATCTATTGTTCCTACGACAACTGGTGCCGCAAAAGCCTTGACAAGAATATTTCCTGAACTAGCAGATTCAATTGGTGGTTGTGGCATTAGAGTTCCAGTACCTAATGGATCTTTAACCGATATCACCTTAAATGTAAAAAGGACTACAACTATTGAAGAAATAAACAATACATTTGAAAAAGCATCGCAAAATCAGTTCAAAAATATATTGTGCTTCACCGATGATCCAATAGTTTCTATAGATATAAACAATAGTTATTATTCTTGTACGTTTGATTCTTTAATGACCTCTGTAATAGGAAAAATGGTGAAGATTATTGGTTGGTACGATAACGAAACCGGTTATAGCAGTAGAATCATTGATTTGATGAACTACATGAACAGTAAAAATTATATTTGAAGCTAATATTCTTAAATAAAGCAATTAAGATCTTTTTAGTCCCAATTTTTGTTTTGGCGACTACCACACTTATATTTTCGCAAGATTCGGTTAGTTCTAATGACATTCAATCTTATTTTAACCAAGCGAGAAAATTCAAGAATCAAGATAAAATAGATTTAGCCCTTGAAACTTTAAACACAGCCGCAATTGAGGCTGAAAAAAAAGAAGATATCAAAGCTTTAGTCGATAGTCTTCATGAGCTGGCCTTGATTTATCTAAAAATTGACAAAGAAGGAGATACAGAATTCTATTGGGATCGTGCCAGTGTTCTATTGAAAGATATCGCATACCCTTATGGGGATGCAATGCACAAATATATTGAAGCGATTCTATTACATCGAAGTAACCGAAACTTTCAATCATTGTTTATGCTGAACGAGGCAAAACAACTTAATAATGACAGAAATTTTTATAATAATTTATTGTTGACAGAGGCTAGAGTTTATATTAGTTTAGAAAAATACGAAAGTGCTTCAAAAAATCTAAACTCCCTTATCGTAAATACAGATATTCATGAAAAGGAATATCTCACTTCCCAAGCATATTTAACACTTGCCGAATTAAATTTAAGAACTGATAATTTAGCGGAGTCAGCCAAAAATGGTGAAAATGCATTAGTCGTAGCACAGGCCAATGGCTTTTTAGAAGATATAAAAACTGCTAATGCTTTATTAACCACTGTTTATGAAAGATTAGGTTTGTATCAAAAATCATTGGTCAACAGTCAAAATCTAGTTCAGTTAAAAGACTCAATCTTCAACATAGAAAAAAATAAAATTGAAGCTAAAACTGCCGATAAAATAAAAGACGATTACAAAACTGAAGAAATAGCTAGGCAAGAGAAAAAAATTGAAGAGCTAACAGAATCACAAAACAGATCTGAACTTACAGCAATTTTAGCCTCGGCATTTTTAATAATAATATCACTTTTAGCAGTTACGTTATATCGTAACAATCAAATCAAATTTAAAACTAACGATTTACTACAAACCAAGAATAAAGAATTACAAATAGCCCGAGATGGTGCTGTTCAAGCTATGGAAGCGAAGACAAATTTCCTTTCTACTGTAAGTCATGAACTTAGAACTCCATTATATGCCGTCACAGGCCTAACCCATCTTCTTTTAGAAGAAGAGCCGCTAGAACATCAAAAAGAGCATTTAAAGGCTTTAAAATTCTCTGGCGACTATTTATTGAACTTTATAAATGATATACTTCATATCAATAAAATTGATGCCAATAAATTAGAACCTCTTAATATGGAGTTTAATCTTAAAAAGGTTATTCATGAGGTAATTAATTCATTGAATCAAAGTGCTAAAGCAAATAATACCAAATTGATTTTGGAGTATGATTCTGAAATACCTGGCCATTTATTGAGTGACCCATTAAAACTTTCTCAAATTTTTATGAATTTGATTGGTAACTCTATCAAATTCACTAAAGGTGGTGAAGTAAAAGTTATTGCAAAATTGCTTAATAAAGTTGAAGATGATGTAACTATTTATTTTGAAGTTAGCGATAATGGTATTGGTATTTCAAAAGAAAAACAGAAAAGTATTTTCGAGGGATTTGAACAAGGTTCTATTCAAATAAACCGTGAGTATGGTGGAACTGGCTTAGGACTAACTATTGTAAAAAGCCTTTTAGGATTGTTTAAGAGTAAAATAGAACTAGAAAGCACATTAGGCGAAGGCAGTTCTTTCTTTTTTGAAATTGAAATGAAAAGCCTTGATGATATTCCAGAAGATCTTTCTTTTGAAATAACTCCGCGCGATTACGATTTTAAAAATCTTCACTTATTGATTGTTGAGGACAATAAAATCAATCAAGTAATTACCAAAAAAATGCTATCTAAAAAGGAAATGACTAGTGACATTGCTAACAACGGTCATGAAGCTATTACTTTAGCCCAAGAAAATGTATACGATGCCATTCTTATGGATATTCATATGCCTGGCATTAGTGGCGAAGAGGCAACAATTGAAATTAGAAAATTCAATCAAGACATACCGATTATTGCATTAACAGCAATTTCATTAGACGACAGTTTAGAGAGTTTTTATGCAGCTGGCTGTAATGATGTAGTCACCAAACCGTTTAAACCAGAAGTGTTTTATCAAAAAATAGGTGAAAATATTTTTGACAAAAACCCTAAGAATTCGTTGTCATAATTTTTTTTAATTCTTCATTAAGTACCTCCTTATCATTCCCTATAAATTGATGATAAACTTCAATATAATGTAAATTGGTAAGTCTAGATTTCAAACGCACATAATCCTTTTCAGTAGTAAGAATACATTCTTTTTCTTTTAATAAAGCAATTTCCTGCTCTGAGAAAAAATGATGATCTTTAAATTTCATGTGTTCAAATGTGAGACCCTCTTCCAATAAAAAATTTTCTAATGGAACGGGATTTGCTATTCCAGTAACTAAGGTCACTTTTTTATCTTTAAGCTCTTCAAGATTTACAGTAATCCCCTTTAATTCGTTATTATAGGACAAGCAGCTAAAGAGTATTTTTTGATGTTCCTTAGGATTAATTCTATCTACTATTTTATTTCTTTCTGATATCGATAAATTCTTAGGGCATTTGGTAACTACAATTAGATTTGCCCTACGTGCTTCCAATTTAGAGTCTCTTAAATTCCCAGTCGGTAAGTACCAATCATTCACGTATATATTGTTATAGGCTGTTAATAGGATTGAGTAGCTTGGTTTTACTTTTCGATGTTGAAAAGCATCATCCAATAAAATAACATCCGGCCTAACAATCTTTTCTAATTGTGCTATGCCGTTTCTTCGATCCGAATCTACAGCTACGGTTACTTTTGGAAATTTAGATTTTAATTGAAATGGTTCATCCCCTAAATCTTCAACGCTAGTTTTATTGGTGGAAAGCAAAAAACCATTAGATTTTCTTTTATAACCCCTACTTAAAATTGACACTTGATAATCAGGATGAAGTGACTTTACTAATAACTCTATCATGGGAGTCTTACCGGTTCCACCAACACTTAAATTACCAACACAAATTGTTCTTGTATTAAATGATTTTGAGGAAAAAATTCCTAAATCATAGCAACGATTTCTCAAAAACACAATAAAACCGTATACTAATGAAATCGGGAAAAGAAGTTTTCGTAACACCTGCATCCCTACGAAATTATAATAATTTATCTTTGAATACCTTATTTTTCAATAAAATGACTATAAATACAATCACCCAAATCTTAGAAGACTTCGCCCCACTAGGCAATGCAGAAGATTTTGATAATGTAGGACTACTCGTAGGTGACTCATCTGCCAAATTAACTGGAGTATTAGTAACCTTAGATACCCTTGAAAATGTAGTTGATGAAGCAATTGCTAAAAAATGCAACTTAATCGTTAGTTTTCATCCTATAATTTTTAGCGGTCTTAAGAAAATTACGGGCAAGAATTATATAGAAAGAGTAGTTATAAAGGCGATTCAACATAATATTTCGATTTATTCTATGCACACTGCACTTGATAATGTAGGGCATGGTGTAAATGGTAAGATTTGTGACGTATTAGGTCTCATTAATACCAAAATACTAATACCACAAAAGAGCACACTAAAAAAACTGACTACCTATATACCCATCGCGAATGTTGAAGAAGTTAAAAAGGCTCTTTTCAAAGCTGGGGCGGGTGAAATAGGAAATTACTCGAACTGTAGTTTTTCTACCGAAGGCAAAGGAACATATAAAGCAAATGACAAAGCCAACCCTGTAAAAGGCAAAATTGGTGAAACTCATATAGAGCATGAGGTTATGTTAACTTGTGTTTTTGGAAAGAACGATGCGCATACAATTATTGAGAATTTAATGAATGCTCACCCCTATGAAGAAGTGGCGTATGATATTCAATCCTTGGATAATACTAACCCTTATATTGGTATGGGTATGATTGGGGATCTACCAAAAGAGGTTTCAGAACGTGAGTTTTTATCCGATTTGAAACAAAAAATGAAAACTTCTGTGGTTAGACATTCTAATTTATTAAAGAAGCCAATAAAAAGTGTGGCAGTTTTAGGAGGTAGTGGTTCATTTGCAATTAGCGCTGCAAAAGCAGCCGGAGCTGATATTTTCATTACCGCAGACCTTAAATATCACCAATTTTATGAAGCTGAAAATCAATTGGTTTTAGCAGATATTGGACACTTTGAAACTGAGCAGTTTACAAAAAACCTTTTAGTTGATTATCTTACGAAAAAAATTCCTAATTTTGCAATCCATTTATCGGAAAGTATAACAAATCCCATCAATTATTTTTAATATGGCAAAAAAAGAAGATTCCTCTGTAGAAGCAAAATTAAGAGCATTATATGATTTGCAATTAATTGATTCTAGAGTTGATGAAATAAGGAATGTTCGTGGTGAACTACCTTTAGAAGTAGAAGATTTGGAAGATGAAGTCCTTGGCCTAAAAACGAGAATGGACAAACTTAAATCTGATTTAGAAAATATAAATTTCGAAATCACTGCTAAGAAAAATCTTATTGAAGAAGCAAAGACTTTAATTAAAAAATACGGCGAGCAACAAAAAAATGTTCGTAACAGTAGAGAATTTAATTCAATTAGTAAAGAATTAGAATTCCAAGAATTGGAAATTCAGTTGGCTGATAAGAATATTAAAGAATTCAAAGCTCAAATCGAGCAAAAGAAAGCGGTTATTTCTGAAACGAAAGAACGTTTGTCTGAGCGAGATGCTCACTTAAAGCACAAGAAAAGCGAATTGAATGCTATTCTTGCTGAAACTGAGAAAGAAGAAAAAGCGTTGTTACAAGAATCAATCAAATTTCAAGATAAAATTGAAGAGCGTTTGGTAAAGGCTTATGCCCGTATTCGTAACAATGTTAAGAATGGTCTAGCAGTTGTACCAATCGAAAGAGGTGCTTCAGGTGGTTCTTTCTTTACTATTCCACCTCAAGTGCAGGTTGAAATCGCCTCAAGAAAAAAAATAATTACTGACGAGCATAGTGGTCGTATTTTGGTTGACCCTATATTGGCTGAAGAAGAAAATGAGAAAATGAAAAAAATGTTTGCTAAATTATAGTAGCATTTAAGTTATATTCAAAAAAGCCATCTTTAATTAGATGGCTTTTTTTTTGTTTAAATTCATACCAATGAAAGCCATAAAAACAATCATATTACTTTTTATTATGTATGGTTATACCTTAACTGCCCAACAATTATCAGATTATAAATGGAAAAATAGAGTTCTGATTCTTTCTGATAGCCCGACTTACACTAATGAATTTAAAAAGGCATTACAATTAATTAAAGACAGCTCAAACGAAATTGAACAAAGAGACCTTATTATTTTAATATATAAAAAGGATCACCTCTATAACCTAGAAGATAAAGAGGTACTCTTTAAAAACAACTCTATCGAGTATTTGAAAGGATATTTATTAATTGGTAAAGATGGTGGTGTAAAATCAATACAATCCTATACACTAAAACTGGAAGAAATTTTTGAGCTTATTGATAGTATGCCAATGCGTAGAGCTGAAATAAAATCAGCCAATTAAATCTAGTATCAATTTTTCTACTTCTTCACTATTCCATTTTTTCTCGATATCTGATATTTTCATCACCTCTTTCATTATCATTTCTTGAGCATCTCCTGCAGCTAAGGCTTCAGCATAAGGTCGTTCAGAAAAAGTAACCCTACTATAGGCAGGAATCCACTTATCTGGATGTTTAGCAGAAAAATATTTTTCTATTTTCTTTTGAAGTAAAAAATTAGCATCTGCCGTTTTACTACTCATTTCTACAAAGTTTCGATAACTCAGCTCTGCAATAGCATCTGCATTTGGCTTTCGCCGCTGTTGGTAGGTTTCAAAAATCTTTTCCCAATCATCTCCTAATTCCTGTATAATCTCGTCTAACACAAAAATATCTTCAAAACCGGCATTCATACCTTGACCATAAAAAGGTACAACAGCGTGCGCAGAATCACCTACGAGAGCCACTTTGTCCCAATATGTCCAAGGGTAGCATTTCATAGTTACCATTGCACTAGTAGGATTCTTAAAAAAATCCTCGGTTAGGTTCTCAATTTCATTTTTAACATTTGGAAAGTAAGTCTTGAAAAATTGAACAGCATCTTTTTTCGTTTTTATACTTTCAAAAGAAATTTCACCTTCAAATGGCATGAACAAGGTACACGTAAAACTACCATCTAAATTAGGCATGGCAATAAACATAAATTTACCTCTTGGCCAAATATGGAATGAATTCTTGTCTAATTTATGGGTGCCGTCATTATTTGCCGGAATGGTTAATTCCTTATATCCCACGTCAATAAAATCTTGAGAATAATCAAATCGGCTACGGCGTTGCATTTTATGTCGCACCCTTGAAAATGCTCCGTCACAACCAAATATTAAATCAAATGGGTATTCTTTCCATTCTCCTTTTTCGCTTTCACCTGTATAAACTTTAGCTTCAGGCAAATCAACATCCCACACCTTTTCTTCAAAACGAAATTCTACACCGTTATTCTCGGCCAAATCAATCATCCGCTTATTGAGTACACCACGAGATATTGACCAAATAGCCTCGCCATCTTTACCATATTTTTGATAGTACTCTGGTTTACCCACCACATGCATAGCTCGTTTATAAAGGGGTATTGCTATTTCTTTTATTTCATCTTCAATGCCAACAGCTCTTAAGGCATTCCATCCTCTATTGCTCATTGCAAGATTTATTGATCTACCTGAAAATTCAATATTGCGAATGTCAGGTCGTCTATCAAAAACTGTGATTTGATGGCCGTACTTTTTCAAATAAATAGCAAGTAACGAACCTACCAAGCCTGAGCCAATGATGGCTATGTTTTTTTTACTTTGGGTCATGCATTAAGCTTTGCGCCAACATTAAGCGAGCGTTAAAAATAGCAAATTATGCCCTATTTCCACCATTACATGCACAAACTAAACAAATGATTTTTTTAATGTTTTATCAATATTGTTTAAGATATTTGTATTTTTAATAAACAATATAAGAATATTGAAACATTTAAACACAACAGACCTAGGTAATATGCCTAGTAGAAAAAGAGCTCATCTAATTAATAGTTGTACTGGTTATAAGTCTGCCAACCTTTTGGGAACAAAATCAAAGCATGGCGAAACCAATTTAGCGATTTTCAATTCGGTGATCCATATCGGTAGTAAACCTCCAATGTTAGGCTTTATTCTAAGACCGTTAACTGTCAAAAGAGATACTTACAGCAACTTTAAAGAAACTGGTGTCTTCACTGTTAATCAAGTGAATAAGGATATGATTAAAGACGCACACCATACAGCTGCAAGTTATGATGAGCAAATTTCTGAATTTTCTAAAACTAATTTAACAGAATCATATTTAGATGATTTTTATGCCCCTTATGTAAGTCAAAGCAATATTAAACTTGGTTGTCGCTATATTAATGAATATGAAATTAAAGAAAATAATTGCCTATTGATAATTGGTGCTATTGAGCATATCTATTTATCTGACGATATACTAGAAGAAGATGGTTGGGTAAATTTAGAAAAAGCCAGTACCGTTTCTTTAATAGGCTTAGATGGTTATTCCCTACCCGAGCTTTTAAACCGGTTCAATTATGCAAAACCTAATGAGCCAACAATACCATTAATTTAATGGCCCACAAGAAAGAATATCTAGCCACGAAGGTTTGTGCTGTTTGTGCAAGGCCTTTTAATTGGCGTAAAAAGTGGGATAAAAATTGGGAGAATGTTAAATACTGTAGTGAAAAATGTAGAAGAAACAAATAACAGCTGTTGAAAAGTATATGAATAATTTAATATGGTTCAAAAACGATTTAAGGGTACAAGATAATACCTCTCTCTTTAATGCAATGAGTGGTGAAAACGTAATTGGCTTTTTCTGTTTTGAATCTATTTACTTTGAGAAAGATCAATTCGGATTTAAAAGAACTGAAAAATTCAGAGCCAAATTTTTAATTGAAACTGTAACTCAACTTCGACACGAGCTAAAAAAAATAAATATTCCGTTATTTATTTATGTGGGTAGTTCTGCGAACTACCTACCTCAATTAATTCTTGAGCAAAATATTGGTACCGTCTATTTACAGAAGGAATGGACAAGAGACGAACAGAACATTTTAGAGTCTGTTAAAAAGAACGTTTCAAACACAATCCATTTTATTGAAACTTTTGACCAATTCCTATTTCATCCAGATGACATCTCTTACAACGACTATGATGAGATACCTTCGGTGTTCACCAATTTTAGAAAAAAGTGTGAAAATCAGGTTGCTATAAGACCACTTACAAGTATTGCAAAAATAATGTCTAGCGATAATCTAGTTCTGAATAAAACAGACATACCAACACTAAAAGATTTGGATTTAGTTGATTTCATTACAGATAAACGAACTGCATTCCCTTTTGTTGGTGGTGAAATAGCTGCCTTTGAAAGAATTCAAAATTATTTTTGGGAAACTAAAAAATTAGCTTTTTATAAGAAAACCAGAAACGGATTAGTAGGTGCTAATTACAGCTCAAAATTATCGGCCTGGTTGGCTAATGGGAGTATTTCTGCACGAACAATATATTGGGAGATAAAAAAATTTGAAGATGTAGTCACTAAAAACCAAGATACCTATTGGCTTATTTTTGAACTAATTTGGAGAGATTACTTTAAATATGTTTCTCTTAAACACCAGAACCAAATATTTCAAATCGGTGGTATCCTTCATAAAAAGTATGATTGGAAAGATACTATTCAACAAAGAAATAGTTAGATAAAAGGTGCTACCAAAGAACCATTCGTAAATGCCAACATGAAAGAATTGGCACTAACCGGGTGGATGAGTAATCGAGGCAGGCAAAATGTTGCTAGTTTTTGGTCAAAAGAACTAGAGCAAGATTGGCGAATAGGGGCGGCCTATTTTGAGAGTATGTTAATAGACTATGATGTGCATAGTAATTGGGGAAACTGGATGTACAATAGTGGTGTTGGTAATGACCCTAGAGACCGCAAATTCAATATAAAAAGTCAGGCCGAACGATATGACGGTAGTGGCACGTTTCAAAGAATGTGGTTGCAAGAAACCTTATTTTAAGTGTAAATACATTTTGTCCTTTTTCAATAAGTGATTAAACACTTTATAAAATTTTTAGAAATATTTTTTCGAAATGAAGAAAAAAAACGAAAAACAACGATGAAAACAGTACGCCTGATTTTAGGAGACCAATTAAACCAAAATCATTCTTGGTTTAACAAGGTAAATAATGATGTTGTTTACTTAATGGCAGAAATGCGCCAAGAAACTGATTATGTTAAACATCATATTCAAAAAATAGTCGCATTCTTTTTGGCGATGCGAAATTTCGAAAAAGACCTATCATCTAAAGGCCATAATTTTAGGTACTTAAAACTAAATGACCCTGCTAATTCACAAGAATTAAAAAAAATAATTTGGAGCTGTATTGAAGAAAACAATGCTGAAAAATTTGAATATCAATTACCAGATGAATATCGATTAGACCAGCAATTATTGCAAATATGCGACTCAATAGAAATTGAATCAAGTAGTGTTGATACCGAGCACTTTTACACCACCAGATTTGAATTAAAAAATTTCTACCAGGGTAAGAAGCAAATGGTCATGGAAAGCTTTTATCGCATGATGCGCAAGAAGCATGGTGTGATGATGAATAACGATCACCCTGAAGGGGGGAAATGGAATTATGACCAAAATAACCGTAAAAAATGGTCAGGCCAGCCAGCCATTCCTTCTGAAAAGAAATTCAATCAAGATGTTCTCGAAATTATTCAAGAATTAAAAAAAGCTAGTGTTGAAACTATGGGTATTATAGAACCCGAATCTTTTAATTGGCCGACATCAAGAACAGAATGTCTTTCTAATCTAAATTATTTCTGTCAAGAACTATTACCACATTTTGGCGATTATCAAGATGCCATGCACGAGAATGAAAAATTCCTTTTTCATTCTCGTCTATCATTTGCGATGAACGTTAAAATACTATCACCAAAAGAAGTACTTGATACTGTTTTAGACCATTTTTATGAGCATTCGAAAGAGATTAACATATCTCAAGTTGAGGGTTTTGTTCGCCAAATTTTAGGTTGGCGTGAATATATGAGAGGTATTTATTGGAAAGAAATGCCAAACTACAAACAGCTAAATGCTCTAAACAATACAAACAAACTACCAGATTTCTTTTGGACCGGTAAGACAAAAATGAACTGTTTAAAACACGCCATAGGTCAAAGCCTCGATACTGCATACGCACATCATATTCAAAGGCTAATGGTCATTGGTAATTTTGCGTTATTGACACAAATAGACCCCGATGAAGTTGATAAATGGTACTTAGGTGTTTATATCGACGCCATTGAATGGGTCGAAATTACCAATACTAGAGGTATGAGCCAATTTGCAGATGGTGGCATTGTAGCTACTAAACCTTATGTAAGTAGCGCTAATTATATTAATAAAATGAGTAATTATTGTGGAAATTGTCATTATAGTCATACTAAAAAAACAGGGTCAGATGCTTGTCCTTTTAATGCACTTTATTGGAACTTTTTAAATGAAAAAAAAGAGCATTTCAAGCAAAATAATCGGATGAATATGATGATGAGTTTATTAAATAAAATGGACAATAATAAACTTGTAGAATTACAAAAAAGAGCGACTTCAATTATAGAAAATATAAACACTATTTAATGTAATCTAAAATTTAAGTTTGAATATTTTTATTGTGAGTGTGATGCGAAAGAACCACCATAATAAAAACTTATTTATAAAAATTATAGATTCTATAGGTTTTAAAAACTTAGACGACTGCACAGCTGATGAACTCGAATTGAATAGAAGAACTAAATTCCCTATCCTTCAGATTATAAAAGGGATAATCGAATCAAAATAAACTACCTTGTAAAAAGCCCATGAGTTAATCATAAGAAACAACATTAAAATTTCGAGACAAGCCTGTGGGCATTAAATCTCTATTATAGAGTAAATAACAATAAACCATAAAAAAAGTCCTTTACTAATTTTGTAAAGGACTTTTCAATTTATATGTATTTGACATCTACTTCATTATTCCGTCAACAATACCGTATTTTATTGATTCTTCTGCATTCATCCAATAGTCTCTATCAAAATCCCTTAAGACCTTTTCAAAATCTTGCCCACAGTTATCTGCCAATATGTGTGCACTAAGCTCTTTAGTTTTAATGATTTCTCTTGCCTGAATTTCTATATTTGAAGCTTGGCCTCTTGCACCACCACTAGGTTGGTGAATCATAACCTGAGCATGTGGCTGAATGAATCTTCTGCCTTTTTTACCTACGGATAATAAAATAGAACCCATTGATGCTGCCAAACCAGTACAGATTGTAGAAACCGGACTTTTTAAAGATTTAATGGTGTCATACATAGCAAAACCAGAAGTAACATAACCACCCGGACTGTTAATATACAGTTGAATTTCTTTGCTATTCTGCATATCTAAATACAACAACCTATCAATTACATGTTTTGCAGAATCGTCATCAACCATACCCCATAAGAATACCTTTCTTTCCTCCAGCATTTTCTCATCTATGGCTTCTTGAATTTTTCCTTTTTTAGCACTCATATTTTAAGTTTAATTATCTCTAACAAAATTAATGAATTAATTCATAATCAAATGTGGCATTAGACAATCGAATTACTATACTTTTCATCATTCATAAATGAAAACGAAATTTAAGCTTTACAATTGTTCTTCCACTTCAACTGTTTTCTCAACAACCTTTTTAATAGGTATTACAACTTTACCATTTTTAGTTTTAAGAATCATAGAAATACTATCTATACCGATAACTGTACCTTCTAGTTTTCCTATTTTAACCTTATCTCCTATTACGTAAATTTTTCTTGTGTAAAATGTTCTTAATAAATCCCCTACAACTTCTCTTGCTCCTAAACCTAAAGCCAATGCAATTGCCAATAAGAACGCTCCAAGTATAATGGTAAAATTATTGGTTATAATTTGAGTATCAATACCTGCTTGGTTTAACGCAGTAATACTTACAAAAATAATAATCAAATAAAATAAGGCATTACCTAAAACTTTACCACCGCCCATGCCAATAGAATCGAAGACTTTAATAATCATTTCTTTGATTATTTTTGCCATATACAACCCAATCATAAAAATAATTAGAGCTGAAAGTAAAATGGGAAGGTATCGTAATAGATTTGCTATTTCTGTAGATATTATGGTTAGACCCATAATGTCAGATGCTACAATAATAAATACCAACCAAAGCAACACCTTAACAAAGGTGAGAATAACTTTGGGTAAATCTATTTTGATGTCGGCCTCACCGAAAAGTTTTGCATCATTAATTTTTTCTGAAAAACGATGTAATTGAATAACCTTAAAAATTCGTTTTAAAACGAATGTGGTTATTTTAATAATTACCCATCCAAAAATAAGAACCACAAATGCACCAAATATACCTGGCAAGGCAGCCGCAATATCTTTGAATATGGCACTCAAAGATTCAAAGGCTAGGTCTTTCCACTTATCTACTGTTTCCATGAATATAGTTTTACTTTTATTAATTAATATTTGGTTTTCGTTTTCATCATACCCTCAATAATAGAGGCAAAATTACCCGTGAACAAATTACTCAATTCCATAATCAACTTAGCAACGGCTACATCATCCATAACTTTCTTACGTAATTCAGGTGGAACATCTTTAAGATCCCCTTCTAAATTTTTAAATGGATTATTGCTCTGTTCTGACATTAGGGTATGGTTTTATACATTTCCACCACTTTAGCTTTAGCCCTCTTAAGCCTCATTTTAATGGCACTTGATTTAATCTCTAAAACATCTTCTAATTCTTTAATTGAAGCACCATCTTGATATTTTAATAATAACAATGACTTTTCTTCTGGCGCTATTAACTCTAAAGCTTTTTTAAGCTTATCTACTTGCATTTGTAACAACAAATCGTCGGTAACATCTACCGGCACTTCTTCTTGTGAATCGAACTTTACTGAATTATCATTAATTTTTCGCTCCTTATTTCTATTCACATAATTGACGCAAAAATTATAAGTGAAAGAATATAACCACGTAGAAAATTTAGATGTTCCATTGAAAGAACCTAGTTTAACGTAGAGCATCAAAAAAACGTCTTGAGTCAGATCTTCTGCTTCTTTATTAGATTTTGCAAACCCCAAACATTTGTTGTAAACCAATTTAGAGTATCTATCATAAAGTTCTCCAAACAACAAAGCATCCTTATTAGTAACAATATATTCTACCAGTTGAGCGTCGGTATATTTGTCATGTACCGTATTAGAAGAAGAACGCTTACTGAACTCGCTTCCAATAATTATAAAACATAGCTTCTTAAGAAATGTCACTCCTGTGTTTGTTTACAAAAAATAAAAGTAGGTTAAAGATACTGTAATTGATATATTTGATTTAAAATGAGCTGAAAATGAGAAAATTAATTATCCTTTCTATTGTATTATCAAGTATTATTACAAGTTGCAAAACCGACAATAATAAGACGAAAGTTGAAGTGACCGAAGATACGGAAATGACAGTTCTAGAAAAAATTGCGAATGCAAATGGATATGAAAATTGGAAAGACGTCTCAAGTATAAAATTCACTTTTAATGTAGATCGTGATTCTTCCCATTTTGAACGCACTTGGTTGTGGAAAACAGATTCTCACGATGTTACCATGATGACACGGCAAGATACAATTACGTATAATAGAAAGGCTGTAGATAGTACCGCGACCGGTACTGATGGCGGTTTCGTAAATGATAAATTCTGGTTATTGGCGCCTTATCAGTTAGTTTGGGACCAAAAAGGATTTACTTACGAGCTTACAGAAAATGCAGAAGCACCTATTAGCAAAACCAAAATGCATAAGCTAACGACCGTTTACGCAAATGATGGCGGATATACACCTGGTGATGCTTATGACTATTATTTTGGTGATGATTATATCGTTAAAGAATGGGCCTATAGAAAAGCAAATCAAAAAGAGCCTAACATGGTTACAAGTTGGGAAGATTACCAAGAACTAAAAGGCTTAAAAATTAGTATGATGCATAAAAGACCTGATGCAGATTTTTCACTTTTCTTTACAGGTGTTGAAGTAAAGTAAGGTGGTATAGTGTTTGATAATTTCATTTGACATCAAATACCCTATGAAACTTCAGTATTTTATTGTTTTCTTATTCACTACTCTTCTTTATTCTCAAAATGAATTAAGAGGAATTGTAGTAGATTCTTTGGATAATTCCCCACTAGAATTTGTTGGGGTTTACAATAAGAACGACCACACGATGACCAATTTTGATGGGCGTTTTCAGTTCTCAACCTCATCTGACACAATTATAATTTACCGCCCCGGTTATGATAAAATCATCTCTACTTTTAAAAAAACAAGGGATACAATTTTTCTTAACAAAAGTGTTTTAGAATTGAATGAAGTCACCGTTACCAATGAAAAAACATTGTGGCAAAAAGTAAAAGATTCCATTGATTCAAATTACCCACTATATCCGTATAAGGAGAAATTCTTACTTAGGGGAGTTTTAAGATATAACGGTGAAATTACCAGGATACAAGATATTCAAGGAAAGCTAGAAAGAAGAACACTACTGTATACTAAAGATATTGAGCCAGATGATAAGGATTTTACGGTTGAAATGACCAATATGAGAAAAGTAGGCCTAGTAATGGATGAAAATGAAATCTATTTTAAATTCGACTCATTTCACGGTTTGTTCATGAACCTAATACCAGTAAATGCTACCGGAGATGATTTTAATTTAATCGAAGCTACTTTCGATAATGGTAAAAAAGTTAAATTAAGTTTTCAGTCTAAACTTTCTATTGAAAATGAGAAATTTACGGGTCATTATATTATAAATACCGAAAACAATGCTATTGAACGGTTTAAACTGGTGGTTGAATTTAAAAATAATCCATTTTCTGAAGATAAAGAGAGTAGATATAGAACTATCTCTTATGATAAAGAAATATCACTTACAAAATCCAATAAAAATCAAAAATACTTTATAGCATCTTCCAAATATCATGCTATTGTTGAGCAAACAAACAAAAACAACTCTTTCACTTCTTACTACGACGTATCTTTCATATTGACCACTTCAGAAAACGAAGGAGATTTTAATGTAAAGAAGAACGTTAGTGCCTCTAAAGACCTTTTCAAAATAAATTACTCTTACGACCAACGTTATTGGAATGCTCAAAACCAGTTATTGCTAACAAAAGAAATGTTAGATTTTATTGAAAAAGTACAAGATCCTAACAACGAGTTTAATGTAAGAAGTAACATCAAGAATTAAATTTGCGGAAAATTATTTATGCCTTTTTCCTTTTTAATAATAGGGTAAATAATAAAATTAAAAATCCGCAGGCAAGAAGCACTGCAAAACTTCGGGTAAGACTATAGTTCTCTGCTAAAAACCCTAAAATTGGTGGGGCACATAAAAACCCCGCATAACCAGAACCAGCTATGAATGCTATTCCTTTCGAGGAATCTATTCCTTTTACATTACCACCTATTCTAAATACTTCGGGCACCATTACTGAAAAACCAAGTCCGTTTAAAGTAAAACCAATAATGCTCAAATAAATATCTGTGGTTAATACTAAAGTATAGCCGACAATTGCCAAAATAGCACCTAATGTTACAATTTTTATAGAGCCTATTTTTTCACTAATTCCATCACCTAAAAATCGACCTAAAGTCATTGTCACTTGAAACCCTAAAAAGCCTAATCCCCATAAAGCTTCAGGTGCCATAGCAATTTCCTTTAAATATAGACCGCTCCAATCTACGATAGCTCCTTCACTACCCATGGCAACGAACGAAATAAGACCTAAAAGTAAAAGGGGTTTTAGCAGCCCAAAACTAAATGGTTCATTTTCTATTTCTTCGGCTATTTCAGAAATATACTTCCTCCTAAATATAAAATTAACTACTAGAACCAGTAAAATTGCAATTGACATATGGAGTACAGGATTCGATAGCGGCCCAATTAAAAAACTTCCCATACCAGCCAATACACCACCTAAGCTAAAAAAGCCATGTGAAGCAGCCATAAACTTAACTTTATCTTTTTTCTCTATTTCTGTCACCAAGGTATTCATAGATATATCGGTGATACCATTTGCTGCACCGAAGAGAAAAAGTGCACCCATTAAAATATAATAGTTTGGTGCCAATAAGGGTAACATAGCAGCTGCACAGCTCAATAAAACCCCATAGAAAGTAGATTTACCAACTCCTACCCTATTTATTATCGAAGATGCAAACGGAAAGATAGTGAATACCCCTAATGCTAAAAAGAAAATAGCAATCCCCAATTCAGACTTACTAATATCTAAAGCGTCTTTAACTGTAGGTATATAGATTGCCCAAGTACCAAAAAGAATATTGATACTTGCAAAAACCCAAGAGGGTCCGAAGTATCTAGCATTACCCAATATTAGTTTTAATGATTTCATCTACAGCTGGTTGTTGGTTGGTTGTTGAAAATAGTATTACATCGTCAATTTATAAATCTCAAAACTAGTCTCTAACAACAGATTAGTTCGCAAGAACCCCTTCTTTCAATATTTGCCCGAAACGATACATATCTTCATATGAGGAATAAAAAGGTGCAGGTGCTAATCGAATTACATTTGGTTCACGCCAATCGGTTACTACCCCATTTTCCATCAAATAATTGAACAATGATTTTCCTTGTCCGTGCAAAAAGACAGATAATTGACAACCTCTATCTTTTGGTGTGATAATTTCAAAAGAACTATCGACCTCTTTGTCTATTTCTTGCAGAATAAATTCTAAATAAGCGACAATTGTATTTCTCTTTTCTATCAATTTATTCATCCCAACTTCTTCAAACATGGTCAGTGATGCCAAATAAGGCGCAACAGACAATATTGGAACATTACTTATTTGCCATGCATCGGCATTTTCCATGGGTTCAAACTCAGGTTTCATTAGAAATCGAGTTTCTTTTTTTGTTCCCCACCATCCTTCAAATCTTTGAATGTTTTTTTTATTCAAATGCCTTTTATGCACATAAATACCTGATGCATTACCGGGGCCACTATTCATATACTTATAACTACACCATGATGCAAAATCAGCATCCCAATCATGAAGCTTCAATTCCACATTGCCCACTGCATGGGCCAAGTCCCAACCTACCATTGCCCCTACGGCTTTCCCTGCTTTGGTAATGGCTTTCATATCCATCACTTGACCATTGTAATAATTTACACCTCCTATTAAAACAAGCGCCAATTCATCACCCAATTCTTCTATTTTCTCAATAATATCTTCCGTTCTCCAATGATGCTCTCCTTTACGTTTTTTACTCTCAACGATTGTTTCATCAGGGTCTAAGCCATGAAAACGTACTTGACTCTGAAACATATATTGATCACTAGGAAATGCTTTTTCCTCACATAAAATTTTAAATCTAGTAGTTGTTGGTCTGTAGAAAGAAACCATCAATAAATGAAGATTTACCGTCAATGTATTCATTACTGAAACTTCCTCAGGCAATGCACCCACAACCTTTGCTAGTGGTTCCGCAAGGCGTTCATGATAATCCCACCAAGGTTTGTCAGCATAAAAATGGCCTTCTACCGCTAGTTCTGCCCAATCTTTCATAACCTCATCAACAAATCCTTTTGTCCGTTTTGGTTGAAGGCCTAAAGAATTACCCGTAAAATATATGACCTCTTTCCCGTTTATTTTAGGAAAAATAAATTCATCTCTATAACTTCTTAAGCTGTCTTGAGCATCTAATGATTGTGCAAACTCAAGCGTATTTTTAAATTCCATAACCAATTTTATATAAAAGTAATCATAAGCCTATAATCTAATGTTCCCGTACCAATAATTGTGTTCTATGATTTTGTACGCAATCGCATTTCTATCATGTGTTTTTTGAATCCTACTTTTTCATAGGCACGAATAGCTGGCTCATTCTCGCTATAAACATGTAATCTTATTTCTGTTAAACCTACAGAACTTGCCCATTCTTGTAATTCAGTAATAATTTTACCATTAACGCCTTGTCCTCTATATGCTGGGTCAGTATACATGAACCCTAAATAGGCGTATGTCTTATGATCAAGGTATGGCCGAGCAGGTTTTTCTAAGGCATATCCCGAAGCTATAATTTTCTTCCCTTCACAGGCTACTAAAACTATAGCCCGAGGATTCGAAATTAGAGCTTCTAAATCATAATAGTTTACATCACTATTCTTAATTGTTGGGTCCATAGGACGCTCTGCCTTCACAACTTCTTGCTCAAACTGTAATAGCACTCGCAAATCGTTCTTAATTGCCTCTCTAATTTTAATTTCTTTACTCATATTTCACTTTTATGGAAGGCCTTAAATTAAGGCTTAAAACCCTATTTTTGCAAAAAGAAACGTATGCATTTTATATCGCCACTTTTAGAAACCTATTTGGCTAATAATTCGCAAGAAGAACCTAAGTTATTACAAGAACTTACACGCGAGACTCATTTAAAAGTGATTCAACCACGAATGCTTACGGGCCATTTTCAAGGGCGTGTTCTCAGTTTACTATCTAAAATTATCAATCCTACTTATATTCTTGAAATTGGAACGTACACCGGCTACTCTGCTTTATGCCTTGCTGAAGGATTACGTAAAGAAGGTGAACTGCATACCATCGACGTAAATGCCGAATTAAAACAAATACAACGTACTTTTTTTGACCGTAGTGATTATGGAAATCAGATAATTCAACACGTGGGTAATGCCCTAGATATAATACCTAAACTTGACATAACTTTCGACCTTATATTTATTGATGCTGAAAAAAAACAGTACGATAAATACCTAGAAAAAGTATTGCCTAAAACAAAATCGGGCACAGTCATACTCTCTGACAATGTCTTATGGTCTGGCAAAGTTGTAGAACCTTTAGACCCAAAAGATACCGCTACAAAAGTATTACTAGATTACAATAAAAAACTAAGTGAGCATCCACTTTTAGAGACTGTGTTATTACCTATACGTGATGGTTTAACCTTAAGTAGAGTGAAATAAGGTTTCCTTAGAAACAGAACAACTAAGGTTATTACAGAGAAGGGGAATCCAAAATGGAAACTTGGTGACCGTTGACCAAAATAAATCATACTGCTCAATACCAAGACTATAAAGATAAACAAAGGCCTATTGATCCCATTGTAAAATCTTACCGAGTATATTATTACTTTCTCTTTATACTGCCGGTTACATCACTGATATTCTTGCCTACATCGCTAATTTGTTTCTTAACATCTTTAGCTAAGCCAGAATCAATATCACGCTTCATGTCATCGATATCTTTCTTAATATCCTTAACGAAACTTGTATCAATACCTTGCTTGTCAGCACTCTTTTGAATTTCTTGTTTAATATCTTCGGTAGCATCTTTCAATTGACGCATACCTTTACCCAATCCCTTGGCAATACCAGGAATTTTGTCAGCACCAAAAACCATCACCACTATGAACATAATGAAGAATATTTCTGCGCCACTAATAAATAAAGAATACATAGCAATCATACTACAAATATAAACAAGTTTAGTATCCAAATTAAAAAAGCCTCGTATATCTACGAGGCTTTTTATAGAAATATTTTATAGTCTTATTTTCCTTTAATCTCCTCTTTCATTTTATCGAAGTCGCTCGTTTGCTTTTTCTTTGGCCAGCTGTTGTTTGTAGTATCAATATCTGCAGTTTCCATTTTTGGATCAATAGTAACACCTGTAAGTTCAGAGGTTGAAGAAAGCACCATACTCACTTCTTTACTATTCTTTCTCCAAATTTCTGGTGGATACGTTACATTCTTAACCGAACCATCAGCATAAGTATATTCTACAATTAATGGCATTGGTAAACCACCCGGACTATTATACGTTATCTCATAGAAATATTTTGATTCTTTTACTGCAGCTCTTTCAGCCTCGGTCATATTATCCATCATAAACTCTTTAAGAGTTTTTGAAGTTTCAGAAGGGTTTACACCCTCTAAATCAGGATCATAACTTTCACTGTCAGAAGACACCAAAAATACTTTCGACATCAAATCGCCTGTAACAGGTTTTCTTGCTACTTGAAATTTTTTGATATTCTTCACCCCCATATCTACATAATCGGTCGTATAAAACCATCCTCTCCAATACCAATCTAAATCAACAGCAGAAGCATCTTCCATTGTTCTAAAGAAATCTTCTGGAGTTGGGTGCTTAAACATCCAACGGCGCGAATAGGTTTTAAAAGCATGATCAAAAACCTCACGACCCATTACGGTCTCTCTTAAAATATTTAATGCAGTAGCAGGCTTGCCATAAGCATTTGCCCCTAATTGAAATACATTTTCAGGATTTGACATAATCGGAGAAATTGTACTTTGATCTCCGCTCATATAAGGCACAATCTTCGATGGGTCACCTCTTCTAGAAGGATACTTATCATTCGGTGCTATTGCTGCCGGATACGCTTCGCCGAACTCTTGTTCTGCCATGTACTGCATAAAAGTATCTAAACCTTCATCCATCCATCCCCATTGACGTTCATCAGAATTAACAATCATCGGAAAAAAGTTATGACCTACTTCGTGAATAATTACACTAATCATTCCGTATTTAGTTCTATCAGAATAGCTTCCATCTTTATTTGGCCTACCATAATTCCAACATATCATTGGATACTCCATTCCCTGATTCTTAGCATGTACCGAAATTGCTTTAGGATAAGGATAATCGAACGTATGAGATGAATATGACTTTAACGTATGTGCAACGGCCTTGGTTGAATACTCTTCCCATAAAGGGTTACCTTCTTTCGGGTACATAGAAACTGCCATAATATCCTTACCTCCTAATTTCACCGCTTGCATATCCCAAATGAATTTTCTGGAAGTAGCAAAACCGAAATCACGAACATTTTCAGCTTTAAGCTTCCATGTTTTCGTTTTATCTGAAAAACCTTTCTCAGCCGCTTCTGCTTCTGCTTGAGTAACAATTATTACAGGTTTATCATACGATTTTTTTGCTTGCTCGTAACGACTCATCATTTCTTTTGAGTACACGTCTTTTCTATTTTGAAGTACACCTGTACCGTCTAAGATGTGATCTGCAGGTACTGTAATATTCACTTCATAATTTCCGAAAGGGAGTGCAAACTCTCCATTACCCCAAAACTGATGATTCTGCCATCCTTCTACATCATTATAGACGGCCATTCTTGGAAAAAACTGAGCAATTACATAAGCTCTGTTTCCATCTTCCTTAAAATACTCGTATCCAGATCTAGCTCTGTTTACAGTGTGATCAGGAATATTATAGTTCCACTTCACGTTGAAAGAATATTTATCACCGCTTTTTAGAGGTGTTGGTAAATCGACACGCATCATTGTAAAGTTAATCGTATACGGCAATGCTTTACCTGAAGCATCTTTTATATAATCTATATTAAAACCACCATCAAAAGATTCGGTTATGTATTTCTGCACAAAATCTTCCGTATTCTCTAATTCTTTTACATTACTTCCATTTTTCAATGCTGCCTTTGAATCTTTCGTTCTAATATTTTGATCTAGTTGCAACCATAAATATTCCAAATCATCAGGAGAATTGTTGGTATAGGTAATTGTTTCTTCTCCAAAAATTTTGGCATTCTTATCATCTAAGCGAATGTCCATCACATAGTCGGCCTGCTGTTGGTAGTAATCAGGTCCTGGAGCACCAGATGCTGACCTATATGTATTAGGGGTTGAGAACTCCTCATATAATTGTTTAAATTTACTCTGGTTATAATGCCCTGGTTCCTTTTCTTTTGTTACTTCATCTTGCGCAAAACCAACTGCTACAAAAAGATATAATACAGAGGCAAATGCATACTTTATTCTTATCATTACTTAATTATTTAGTGTGGGAAAATTAGAGTTTTTTAAGAGATTTCTTAATATATGTTACAAATTTAACATTCCTTTAGTATGTGGTTTTACTAAAACGTGACTTTTTTTCTTCCCGTTAATATTAAAATGAACCACATTTTGTTGATCATCATAAATATCGGTGAGTATCTCATTTTCAACACCTATTTGCTTTAAACTTTTTAGTGGAATATTAGGTACTTCCAAATAACAAATTAGCATATCAGTATCGTACTTCTTGCCTATAAAATCATATTTAACGGTTTCACCATTAATTTCTACTAAAAACTTCGTACGAATATATTTTTCTAAATATTCTTTATCAACAGATGATTCGCTGTCAGTGCCTAGTTTCGAAGATATATTGTAACGCTCTTTCAAAACTGCATTTATATCATCAATAAAAACGCGTGTAATGATTTGCACCGATTGGTCTTTTTCAGAATAATCAACATTGGTAACGCTGATGTAGAATTTATGCGCACCTGCGAAAGCAAATAGCGGCAAAAGAATTACTAACATTGATATTCTAAAAAATTTCATATTGTCTTGTTTAAATACCTCTTTGCAAAGCATATGCCAAATTTAATTACTAATCTAAGAAGTTATTTTTTCTATAAATTATACTCTTCTGAAGAAAATAGTCCCAAATTTTAATCTGGTCATGGGTGTCAACTATCTCTTGAAACCTAGAATCTACTTCACAGAAATAGAGAAAATCATCTATTTTCTCTAACGGTATTCCTAAATCTTTTTGGTATACACTATCTTCATAAAAATCGCGTACGCGCTCTGTTCGATCGTACAGTTTATTTCTTTCCACACGCTGCTTCAACATTTTAGTACGACCGGTTATAGCGTTTATTAAAGGGTCAAAACTCATAATAGGGTTGGCTGTAGCAGCGCTAAGTTCTCGTTCTGCCTTTGTTGGTATTTTAACGTATGCATTGGGCAAGCCTAAGGTAGATGCTGTAACAATTGGGTCTAATTCTAAAGTAGCTAAATCTTTAATGAGGTCACCACTAAGATTATAAGGGGTTACCGTAACCTCGTCTAACACAGTTAAAGCTTCTTCTAAACCAATGGATACCAACTTACTTTCTAATATAGAAGTTGAAATTACAACCATCTTCTTTTTGTATTGAATTGCAGAAAATTCTAAGGTATCCAAAAGATGAACAGTAATCGTAAAAAACCCGTTAACATCGGTAATGGTAGCACGCTTCGTTGTTAAATTTAAAACATGTGTAGCAGCTACATCGCCATCATCGCTATAGACTCTACCTTCTAAATTTTTAGACTCACCAATCTGAGCTACAACTGCAACGCTAGATAATAAAAGAAAAATTAGGAGACTACTCCTCATCTACCCCCTTCAGAAACAATTTGCTGTTAGTAACCAAGGCATCAATGAGCTGAAACTCATTTTCTTTCTTAAGTAAAGATTGTGCTGGCATTCTGGTATCACAATATATTAAGAACTCATCTATTCTATCTTGAGGAATCGCTAAATCAACCACAAAAAATGAATCATCATATACTTGTCTTAACACATCACTTACCTTTAATTTAGGTCCGGATTCATCTGTTTCGTTCTGAGACTTGAAAATTGCTCTGAAAATATTTACGAAATTCAAACCATCTTGCATTCCTCTTTCCGATTTAGACAATGCTATGTTCTCTACTTCTGTACTACGGTCAATTTCATATTCATAGGCTTTAAACTCTTCATTCTTTAATTTTAAAAAACGCTCTTGTTGATCTGGCGTAATAACCACTTCGTCTAACTCAGTAACCTTTTCATTTACTTCAACAACTAAACGATTATTAGCCAAAATTTCTTCGGTGATGGTTACCACTTTTATATTATAGTTGACAGCAGTAAACACCAACTGATCACCTAGTTTAACATTAATTTTAAAATGTCCTTGGTCATTGGTAATAGTTGCCCTTTCAGAAGTGGAATTAATCACGTTTTCGTTGGGGACCGCAACATTCATATAGATAACAGAACCTAATAAAAGTCGTCTTTCATCATCTTGTGAAAAACCATTTATTGCTGTAAATAATACGATTAAAAAAAGTAATTTTTTGGTCATTTATTTAATTTTGAGCTAAGAAAATCCCTATTATAAGGCATTCAGAATATAAAGTAAAGATATGTCAACATGATAAAAAAAAACGCATCAATAAACTTTTGTTAATTTCTTAAAACAACTTATATTCTAGATTGGTACAAAAATATGTACTCATTGGGTTAATGATTTCAAATCCTTTCAACGAACTTTAATGTTCTTTAACCTATTAGCACACTATTTCAACTTATAAATAAAGCTAAATAATAAGATAATACTATTTTTGTTAACCTCCCTTATTAAGGTCATAAATCGCTTAGTATGAAAGCTATAATTTTCTTTATTTTATTTACAATGCTTACAATACCAAGCGTATTCGGGCAAGTAAAAATAGGTGATAACCCCCAAAACATAGACCCTGCATCGGTATTAGAATTAGAAAGTAGTTCAAAAGTCTTGGTAATTACACGGGTTAACTCTATAGAAATGGAAGCTATAACCCCACGAAGGGGAGGTATAGTGTACAATACGGACACCGAGTGTATTAATTATTATGATGGTACACAATGGATCAACCTTTGCGATGCAGTCAATTTCACCATAACCAACGACCCTATAATCAACAATAGAGCAACGATTGAAATTACCCAAACTGAAAGTGGCTATAATTTAGAAATTGCTAAAGACGGTATTCTTGGCGATAATATAGTAGATGGTGGCATTGGGCCAGACGACATACAAGACAATAGTATCACCCAAGATAAATTAGCGGCAGAATCTGTAGGTTCTAGTGAAATACGCCAGAATGCAGTAGGTTCAGATGAAATACGAGATGGTAGTATAGCACCAACTGATATAGCTAACTTTATACCGGGCCAGGTATTAACTACCGATGAAAACGGAATTGTACAATGGGAAGCAGCTGATGATGTTTTTGATTTAACCTTCAGCAAATTAGATACCACCTTAACTATTACGAGGTCTACCATACCAGGAACTTCTTCTGTTAACCTAGGCGCACTTATTGGTTCTGATGATCAAGAGTTGACGTTTACGGCAGACAATAAGTTACAGATTGAAAATGGTAATGAAATTGACCTATCTACTCTTAACAATTCTGGAACTGATAACCAGACTATTTCAACAAATAATAATCCTGGTAATATCTCTATTCTAAACGGTAATACTATAAACTTAAATGTAAATGACGCGGACGCCAATCCAAATAATGAAATTCAGAATATTCAAGAAGTTCTTGTAGATGGCAACAATGCTGGCGGCCTATTAATAAAGAACATAGGTAATCCTGTCGCTAATCAAGATGCAGCAACTAAGGCTTATGTGGATGGAGCAATAACTGGTGTTGGAGGTGCTATAGTAAGTACACAACCAAATAACAATATAACTAATAATGGTGGTGCGTTTTATAATGACCTTGATGAAAGCCCAACAAATGAAATTCAGAATATCCAAGAGGTTCTTGCAGATGGCAATAACGCTGGTGGTCTTTTAATAAAGAATATAGGTAATCCTGTAGCTAATCAAGATGCAGCAACTAAGGCTTATGTAGATGGAGCAATAACTGGTGTTGGTGGTACTATTGTAAGTACGCAACCAAATAACAACATAACCGATAATGCTGGCGCGTTTTATGATGACCCTGACAATAATCCAATTAATGAAATTCAGAACATCCAAGAGGTTCTTGCAGACGGTAACAACGCTGGTGGACTATTAATAAAGAATATAGGGACTCCGGTCGCTAATCAAGATGCAGCAACAAAAGCTTATGTAGATGCTAATGCTGGTATAAGTACCTTGACCAATAGTTTTATTTTAGTAGGTAATGGCGTCAATGTACCTGCAGAAGTTGCTGTAGGCGGTGATGCTACGATAAATAATCTTGGTCAGCTTACAATTGCTAATGGTGCGATAAACTCAGTTAAGATTGCAAATGGAACAATTTTAGCCGAGGATCTGAATCAAATGGGTGCAGCAGTCAACCAAGTGCTAAAATGGAACGGAACTAATTGGGGACCAGCAATAGATGCCGGAGGTAATGCATATACTGGAGGTAATGGACTGACACTCAACGGTAACGCATTCGACGTCGACAATCTACTAGGTGATGTGACAGGACCAACCAATGCAACACTTATCGCTAACAATGCGGTGACCTCGGCAAAAATTGCAAATGCAACAATCCTAGCGGAGGACCTTAACCCAATGGGAGCAGCGAACAACGAAGTACTTAAATGGAACGGAATAAACTGGGCTCCGGCAG
>TARA_R110002074_G_scaffold104295_1_pt1 | contig 50244 bp, 45 predicted proteins | sample TARA_R110002074 | Tara Oceans TARA_R110002074 (sample SAMEA4397215) | marine metagenome | biome: Polar Biome; feature: [MIX] marine epipelagic wind mixed layer (ENVO:01000061); material: water (ENVO:00002006), including particulate matter (ENVO:01000060) such as... | depth 10-100 m
TTCCTCTGTACAAGGAGCCATTCTGGTAGATGAACCGTGATTAGCAGGTCCATAATAAACTGGATTGTTTGATCCTAATGATGAAACGTTACGATCTGCAGGGTTTGAGTTTCGTTGAGGAAGCTCAATGCTTTGTCCTTTTTTAGTGTTTTGAGATAATCTCTGAAAAACTACAGGGTTGTTAGATCCTAAAGTTGAAACATTAAGATTTTCTGCATTCGTGCCTCGCTTAGGAAGCTTAATGTCTTGAAATCTTTGAAGAACAATAGGATTGTTATCCCCTAAAGAATTCACTTTTTGTTCAGATGGAACAGCATTAATAGTTTGGTTTGATGCCGAACGATTCTGAAGTTTACCTAGTTGCTTGTTAGAAGCGGTAACTTTTTTTGCCTTGGCAGTAGCTGCTCTAACTTTAAATTCAGGTAAAAGGTTTTCAGGATAATCAACAAGACTAGCATACGAGTCCTGATTAGAAACTTGTTTTTTTTCTGCTTTTTGAGTCGCTTTCGTTGGAGATTCCAATGTTGGCGTACTCGTACCTTTCTGACCAAAAGCCACAAAGCATAAAAGCATTGCAATTAATAAAGTAAATTTTTTCATAATTTATATTAATAGATTAGTTAATAAGAGTTAAAAATATTCAAAAAAAAGGGAACTTCAAAAGATTTTTCAAACAAGATTTTTTTTTATTTTGAAATGCTTACTTTTTTTCGATAAAAAACAAAAAAAACCAGCTATATCGCTGGTTTTCTATTTTTAGTTTTTTTTAAATTTTTACTTTATAAAGCCTTCCATTACCTCATTACTTACTCCCATATTCGAAAATCCACCATCATTATATAGGTTTTGAAGGGTCACTCGCTTAGTTAAATCGCTAAAAAGTGAAATGGTATAGTTTGCACAATCCATGGCAGTTGCATTTCCCAAAGGAGACATTTGCTCGGCATACGCTATAAAACCATCAAATCCTTTTACACCTTGACCCGCTGTGGTTGGAGTAGGAGATTGTGAAATTGTATTTACTCTTACTTTCTTATCCTTACCAAAGAAATACCCAAAACTTCTCGCAATAGATTCTAAATAAGCCTTATTATCTGCCATATCGTTATAGTCTGGAAAGACTCTTTGTGCAGCCATGTAAGTTAAAGCCACAATACTTCCCCACTCATTCATAGCATCTTTCTTATACAATACTTGCATGGTTTTATGAAAAGAAAGTGCAGAAACATCCCATCCTTTATGAGTCCAATCGTAATTTTGATCCGTATAGTGTTTTCCCTTTCTAACATTTACAGACATCCCAATAGAGTGCAGTACAAAATCCAATTTCCCCCCTAGAATCTCCATGGCTTTTTCAACAAGGTTTTCAAGGTCTTCTATACTAGTAGCATCCGCTGGAATTATTTGCGAACCTGTTTTTTTTGCCAATTCGTTAATTTGCCCCATACGCATGGCAATGGGTGCATTGGTTAATACAATTGCACCTCCTTCTTCATGAACCCTCTCGGCCGTTTTCCAAGCAATAGAGTTTTCGTCTAAGGCACCAAAAATAATTCCTCTTTTCCCTTTTAATAAGTTATAAGCCATAGTAAAGTTGTTTAGTTATTTTGTAAATATACATTAATTCAATAATTGTTTTGCATGTGCAATTGCCGATTCACTCACGGTACTTCCTCCAATCATTTGAGCAATTTCAACAATACGTTCTTCTATTGTTAATTCAGTAATTTGTGTGATGGTGCTTTCTTCACCTTCTACCTTAAATACCTTTTTATGATAATCACCCTTGGCCGCTATTTGTGGTAAATGTGTGATACTAATGAGTTGTCCTTTTTTACTCATCTGAGACAAAATTAATGCCATTTTATGCGCAATTTCCCCCGATACGCCCGTATCAATTTCATCAAAAATTATGGTGGGAAGATTTTTAAAGCTAGCCGTTACCGCTTTTAATGAAAGCATCACCCTGCTTAATTCTCCTCCTGATGCTATTTTTTGAATGGGCCCAGGCACAACACCTTTATTTGCCGAAAAAAGTAATGCCAATTCATCGGTTCCATTTTTCCTAAATTGATTTGTTGGTTTCAATTCAAACAGAAATTGTGCGTTTGGCAAGCCCAAATCCTTTAAATAGAATTCTAACTTTTCTTTTAATTTAGGAAAAACCTTTTTACGCTCTTCATGTATCGATACTCCTAATTTCTTTAGAGACACCTCAAGGTCTTTTTTCTTTTGTTTTGCCTCTGAAATTTTATCGTCAATGGTTTCAAAATCTGACACTTTTAATGCTAGTTCTTTTTCTATATGCAGAAGTTCTTCAACAGTAGAAACCTGGTGTTTTTGTTGTAGTCTATATAGATTCTGAAGGGTATTGTTAACCTGCGTCAATAATTCAGGATCTGCCTCCAAACTTTCAGCAGAATCTTGTAATTCCTCTGCTATATCTTCCAATTCAATGTGAAGTGAATTAATACGATTCCATAAATCTTCATAAGATTTACTATAAGCCTTTATCTTTGCGAGCTGGAGCCTTATTTCAGTTACCGTAACTAAGGAACCTATATTTTCTTCAAAAATAAGCTGAGAGGCTTTTGATAGCACTTCTTGAATTTCTTCGGCATTATTAAGCTTTTCAAAAGTTTCTTCTAATTCTATTTGATCTATTTTAGAAAGCTCTACACTTTTTAATTCTTCAAATAAAAATTGATTATAATCCCATTCCTTAGCCGCGCTCTCCTTAGCTTCAATTAGTTCATCGAGCCGTTCCACTACTTCAGAAAACTCTCTTAATGCTATAGTATACTCACTAAGTCTATTTTCATTACCAGCGAGTGTATCAATTATTTCTAATTGGTATTTTTCAGAAAAAAGGCTTTGCGTATCAAATTGGCTATGGATGTCAATTAAATATTCTCCTAAAGTCTGTACTTGCTGTATCGAAGCAGGTGTATCATTTACAAAAGCTCTGGATTTACCACTAGGGAGAATTTCTCTTCTTAAAAAAGTATGATCTTCATAATCCAAATCTAACTTTGAAAAAACATCCTTAAGATTATAATGCCCGATACGAAACTCTGCTTCCACGATACATTTTTCCGAAGGATTTCTCACTACCTTTATATCTGCTCTTTTCCCTAAAACCAAAGACAAAGCATCTAGTAAAATGGATTTTCCAGCACCCGTTTCACCAGTAACAATAGTTAGACCCGAGTTAAAATCTACTCGTATATCTTTAATTAAGGCATAATTTTTTATTGAAAGACTGGCTACCAAGGGTCTATTGTTTTGGCTTTATTAAATACAAAAGTACACCCCTAAAGTAAGGGAGATTTATATTTTTAACAAGAAAAGAAATTATAATCTTATGTTGCTCCAATTACTACGACGAGTAGGTGCAATTCTGTTTAAATTTGTCACCAAAGTATTGATGTCAACTTGGGGGCCTCCAGAAAAAATGCTAGTTATTTCATCAGATTTAGCATCAAAGAATGTTCGTAAAAGATAAGAATTGGGTCTACGATCATTAACACTTTTAAGTTGAGCAATGGCGTCGATAATTTTAAGCTTGCCTTCTCGTGTATTACTCTCCATTCTGTCGAGTCCAAGCCTATGATAAGTATATAATGCATCTCTATATTCTTGGTAAACATTGGAAACAATAGCATCATTATATCTGTATCGAGACTGGCTACCATCGGTAGCTTTCCAACCACTAAAATTACTAGATGCAGCGTTATTTACAATTTGTTTTGCAATAACAAAAAATTCATCTCCCCCATTTGGAGCAAAAGAATCTGCGTCAAGACCTATAAGGGTATACACGTGATATGCCAATACAGAAACTAAATTAGAATCAAATGTATTTATATTAAACACTAGGGGTTGAAACTCTGAATATTCAAAATTGAATTGCCTATCGTTGTAATTATACATAGGCGAGTCGTAAGTAGAATTAAAAACCGTTCTAGAAGATTGAACTTGTAAAGATCCTGAGAAACTTGTCGATTCGAAACTAGAAATAATCAAAGTGAAGTTACAATCGATGCGCTCTTGGTTTTTAAACTCTCTATTCGTCCAAGTTGTATTATTTAAAAACTCTGTAAGCTGATCTTCTAGTGTTCTAAACACTTGATAATTAGGCTGTCCTGTTTGCTCTGCATCTATGGTAACAGTAGCGTTAAGCTCTTGGGCCTGAATAGCCACTGCACATAATCCACAAAAAAATAAAGTAATAATGTTACGCATCTATGTTATCTAAAATGTATTGTAAAATATCTCTTGCTACTTCTTCTTTTTCTTTAACTGAAAAAGGGGTCACTTTATTGTTTGGCGCTAAGAGCGTCACTTTGTTGGTGTCTGCACCAAATCCAACTCCTTTATCGTTAAGCGAATTTAATACAATTAAATCTAAATTCTTTTTCTGAAGCTTAGTTTTTGCATTATCAAGTTCGTTTTCAGTCTCCAGAGCGAACCCTACCAAAAACTGATGTTTCTTTATTCTTCCTAAAGAAGCTAAAATATCTTCTGTTTTTTCTAAGTGCAAATTGAAGGCATCTTCCTTCTTTTTAATCTTTTGTTTAGCAACGGTTTTGGGTCGATAGTCTGCCACGGCTGCACTTAAAATTGCGATATCTGCGTTTGGGAAAGTTTTGTGTACGGCATCGTACATTTCTTTTGCAGAAGTAACTTTCACCAAAGAAATGGTTTCATACCTAACTGTTTGGTGACTTGGGCCAGATATGAGTGTAACTTCAGCTCCCATAGAGGCCGCAATATTTGCCAAAGCATAGCCCATTTTTCCACTAGAATGATTTCCAATAAATCGAACAGGATCCAAAGCTTCATAGGTTGGTCCCGCTGTAATCATGACTTTTTTTCCGCGTAAAGGAAGATTTTTTACAATATCGTTTTCAATAAAAGAAACAATATCCTCAGGCTCTGCCATACGTCCTTGCCCAATTAATCCACTAGCCAATTCCCCATGTGTAGCCGGAATGATAATATTACCAAAGCTTTTTAGTTTATCGAATGTTTTTTCTGTTGACGGATGTTGATACATATCTAAGTCCATCGCAGGCGCAAAATAGACCGGGCATTTTGCCGAAAGATAGGTCGTAACCAATAAGTTATCACTATTACCCGTAGCCATTTTAGAAAGTGTATTGGCTGTAGCAGGAGCTATTATAAATAAATCTGCCCAAAGGCCTAACTCGACATGGTTATTCCATTGGGCATTTTCATTTTCTTCGTCTGTAAAAGACGATAATACTTCATTTTTAGAAAGGGTAGAAAGTGTTAAGGGTGTAACAAATTCTTTGGCCGAAGGCGTCATAATAACTTTTACTTCAGCTCCTTTTTTTACTAATAAACGAACTAGAATTGCACTTTTATAAGCAGCAATACCGGCAGTAACACCAAGTAATATTTTTTTACCGCTTAAAATAGACATTTTGCTATTCTTCTATTGCTTCGTCTGCCGTATTACGGTAGTAAATTTTATCTTCCAACCATTCTTGAACGGCAAGCGCATGTGGCTTAGGAAGTCTTTCATAAAACTTAGACACTTCTATTTGCTCTTTGTTTTCAAAAATTTCCTCAAGGCTATCGTTGTACGTTGCAAACTCATCTAATTTTTCTAAAAGCTCTTTTTTAATGTCTCCGTTAATCTGGCCAGCTCTTTTTGAAATAATAGAAATAGCTTCGTAGATATTTCCTGTCTTTGCATCAAGCAAGTTTTTATCAATAGTCGTAGTATTGATAGGTGCGTCAGAATTTTTTATATCGTTCATAATTGTAAAATATTTGCTTCTATTAAGGATATTCCTTTTTAATTTTCTGTGTTATATTGTGAAAGTCTTTTTTCTACATCTTTTAAAATTTCATCGGCATCTTGCTTTAGCTCCCCTTCTTTAAAGTATTTCAAAAAACTTTGATAGTACTTTTTTGTTTGATTTAATCGTTCTTGAACCAAATAAGGAACACTGTTTATGGCAAGTAAATAGGAAGCTTCCATTCTTCCGTAAAAAGCTTGCTGTCTATATTTGGAACCAGGATGGTCTAAAATAAAATTCTCAAAACTCTCAATCGCTGCCTTGTAATCTGAAATTCTTAAAAATTGATTAGCCGTTTCGTAATCCTTCTTTTCGAGTTTTTCTTTCAGTTCTACCACCATAGCATTCGCATTGGATCGGTATTCAGAATTTGGAAATTTATCAACAAACCCTTGTAACTTTTCCAAAGCAGTATAGGTGTCCTTTTGGTCTAAAGAATATCTTGGAGATAATTCATAATAGCTCCTTGCAGAGCGATACGAGGCTATTTCAACACTATCACTTTTAGGATACGAAATGACAAATCGCTCAAATTGATATCCAGAAAGATAGAAGTCCTCAAGATTGTAAAAAGTATTGGCATAACGAAACATTAAAGGTTCTGCCTGAGGCTTCCCACGATACGCAGGAACAATTTGCTCCATTAAAGCCAAAGCCTTTTTATATTTTCCCGCTTTATAAAGGGAATCTGCTGCAGTATATTTTTTTGCAGAATCGTCTGATCTTAACAGCTTTTGATAGGAGCTACAAGATGATAATAGGACGGCTGCAAAAATAAATAAAAGGCTCTTTTTCATTGTTTTAAAAAACATCGTGCAAAAGTAGTGAAATTAAAGTGATTACAAAAACTAATTTATGGGACTAAAATACCCTTTCTACAAAGAGTTATCGTCCTTTTCAGAAAAGTTTAACGCACTATTAAACAATTCATTTTAAAAGGATGCCACAAAAGAAGCAATCTTTTTCTTCAAATTATGGCTAGCCCCTACCAATGGTAGCCTTACCGTGTCACCACAAATCCCTAATTCTTTAAAAACTATTTTTATCCCAACCGGATTTCCTTCGGCAAAAATATAATCGATGGCAGGAGCAATTTTATAATGAATGCTATACGCCTCATCCACTTTTCTATTTAATCCCAATCGAATCATATCTGAAAATTCTTTTGGAAAACCTTCTCCAATTACTGAAATCACTCCCGCTCCACCCGCTAACACCATTGGTAACGCAATCATATCGTCACCAGAAATCACTAAAAAGTCACTAGGGGTGCCATCTATCATTCGCATGGCTTGTACAATATCTCCTGCAGCTTCCTTAATAGCTACAATATTTTCAAAATCATTGGCCAATCGAACTACAGTTTCTGGAAGGATATTACTGGCCGTTCTTCCCGGCACATTATATAAAATAATAGGCAAAGGGCTTGCATTGGAAATAGCCGCAAAATGCTGATAAATTCCTTCTTGCGAAGGTTTATTGTACATAGGTGAAACAGACAAAATTGCGGTAAAAGCAGAAAGGTCCCTTGTCCTTACTTCGTTAATAACGGCTTGCGTATCGTTTCCCCCTACCCCAAGCACTAATGGTAATCTACCTTTGTTAACTTCAATGACAGTGTCAATCACCAATTGTTTTTCATTCTTGGTAAGGGTAACGCTTTCACCTGTGGTGCCTAAAACAACCAAATAGTCAATGCCATTTTCAACCTGAAAGTTAACAACACGTTTTAACCCTTCAACATCAACTTTAAAATCGTTAGTAAACGGAGTAACCAGTGCTACTCCTGTACCCATAAGTGCTTTCATTTATACTTTATTTAAAAGGGTTATATATTTCTTTAATTCGGCTATAAAAGTAGGCAAATCGTTTGTAGAAACAGCAATTAATAAGTCGTATAATCGTGGGTCGGCATCCTTAAAACCTACTTTAAATTTTGCTTTACTTTCTGAAACCAATAAATCTAAAAACCGATGTTTTCCATTATACGATCCCACTAAAACATCGAAATCGCGTTCTAAAAATTCGCGAGCATTCTGATTTTGAATTTCACCTTTCCAATTAAAATCTTTGTTATTTATCTGATTTTGCTGAAGAGTTGGTAACTTCTTTTTCACTTCCATAAATGAAAAAACCTTTACATCTTTGGGTTGCAATCCGAATATTTTTGAAAAATCATGGAGTTTTTCCAAATCCTGAAAAATCATCTCATCTACCAAAAATCCTAGGGTTTTCATCTTCGAATTTATCTGCGAAGTATCCCTATTTTTTATATTCTTTTCGGTATGTTTTTGTAGGGCTCTTTTTTTTAAATTTTCAAACATTCTCGGTCATAAATTCGGAGTAAAAATACAATTTTAAAGAGTGAAACGAATGTAATTTATGCAATCATTTTTAAGAAATCATCTTCACTAATAATGGCCACACCCAAACTTTCTGCTTTTGTTTTTTTACTGGGGCCCATATTGTCTCCAGCCACTACATAATTGGTTTTGCTAGAAATGCTGCTAGATACTTTTCCGCCATTATCTTCAATCAATTTTTTTAACTCGTCTCTTGAAACTTGTGTAAATACACCAGAAACCACAAATATATTTCCTTGCAGTTTGTCTGTTTGATTCGCTAATTTTTCTGCTGAAATCTCCAACTGAACGCCAAATCCCTTTAACCGCTCAATCGTTTCTCTATTTTCTTCGGAAGCAAAAAAAGCAATGACACTTTCGGCAATTCTATCCCCTATTTCATCTACCCCGATAAGTTCTTCAAATGTAGCTACTGCCAAAGCATCAATAGTTTTAAAGTGTTTTGCCAACTTTTTAGCAACCGTTTCACCCACATATCGGATTCCCAAGGCAAACAAAACACGTTCAAAAGGAATTTGTTTTGAAGCTTCAATACCATTCACCAAATTTTCGGCACTCTTTTCTGCCATTCGTTCTAAAGGAATGACATCTTCTGAAGTTAATTCATATAAATCGGCGTAATTATGAATCAATTTATTATTAACTAATAATGCAACCGTTTCTCCTCCTAAGCCTTCAATATCCATGGCCTTTCGAGAAATAAAATGTTGAATACGTCCAATAATTTGTGGTGGACAGCCTTCAAAATTAGGACAATAATGCTGTGCTTCTCCCTCTTTTCTTACGAGTTCAGTTTTACATTCGGGACAATGGGTTATATATTGTGTGGGTTGCGAATGTATAGGGCGCTTACTAAATTCAACGGCAACTATTTTCGGGATAATTTCCCCGCCTTTTTCTACAAAAACAGTGTCGCCTTCTCGAATATCTAACTTTTCAATTTGATCTGCATTGTGTAAGGACGCTCTTTTCACTATAGTTCCTGCCAATTCTACTGGCTCCAAATTCGCCACAGGAGTTATGGCTCCCGTTCTTCCTACTTGATACGTAATTTCATTTAAAACAGTAGTTACTTGTTCAGCCTTAAACTTATACGCCATGGCCCAACGTGGTGCTTTTGCCGTGTAACCTAATTCCTCTTGTTGTTGTAAGTTATTCACTTTTACCACCACACCATCGATTTCATAAGGTAAGTCGTGGCGATGGATATCCCAATAATTAATATATTCTAAAACCTCATCAATACTTTTGGCGAGTTTGGCCTCATTAGGCACCTTAAAACCCCATTCACGAGCTTTTTGAAGCCCTTCAAATTGAGTTTTAAATGGAAGTCGATCTGCTTTTAAGCTATACAATAAACAATCCAAAGGTCGCTTGGCAACCTCAGCACTGTCTTGTAATTTTAAACTTCCGGAAGCCGTATTACGAGGATTTCGATATAATTCTTCACCGGCCTCGAGTCGTTCTTCGTTCATTTTTGCAAATCCCGCTAACGGCAAAATAATTTCCCCTCTAATATCGAAGGATACTGGAAAATCCCCTATTAATTGAAGGGGTACCGATTTTATCGTTTTCACATTGGTTGTAACATCGTCCCCTTGCACTCCATCTCCACGTGTTACAGCCTTTATTAATTTTCCGTGTTCATAAGTCAAACTCATGGAAGCACCATCATATTTTAATTCACACGTATACTCCACAGCCCCATCGACCATTTTTTTAATACGCGTTTCCCAATCTTCCAAATCTTCTTTAGAATAGCTATTATCCAAGGAATACATTCTGAAGCGATGTGGAACGGTTTCAAAATTTTTGGTGATCTCACCTCCTACACGTAAGGTAGGGGAATTTGCATCAAAAAATTGTGGGTTTTCAGCTTCTAACTTTTGAAGAAGTTTTAATTTTTGGTCAAACTCAAAGTCGGAAATAGTCGGCGAATCAAGCACATAATAGTTGTAATTATGTTCCCTTAATTCATCACGAAGTTGAGTAATTTGTTGTTCAATAGTCATACAACAAATATATAAATTTATACAAGGGAAATATTATTAAGTCCGTTCTGGGCTTAACCATTTCGGAATCTTTGGTGCCTTAAATTGCTCCATTTTCTCGAGCAGTATATCAATAGAATCTGAAACCAAAAGCAACTCATAGTTCTTCATTTTAAGGAGTCCTTTTCTCACCATGGTTTCTAGTAATTGTAACAAATCATCATAAAAGTGATTGACATTTAATAATCCTATGGGTTTGTTATGCAACCCTAACTGGAGCCATGTAAGAATTTCGAAGAGTTCTTCTAAGGTACCCATTCCCCCAGGCAGTGCTATAAAGCCATCACTCACTTCTTGCATTTTCATTTTTCTATCGTGCATGTTTTCAGTAGTAATTAGTTGCGAAAGCCCAAGATGCACGACTTCTTTTTTCTTTAAAAATTCAGGAATAATACCAATTACTGCACCATTATTATCCAAAACAGATTTTGCCAAAATACCCATAACACCAATCTTGGCAGCACCATATACTAGCGTTATATCTCGGTTTGCAAAAGTCTCTCCTAACTTTATTGCGGCTTGTGCAATAGCTAAATCGTTACCTTCGCTACTACCACAAAAAACACATATTTTTTCTAGTTTATTCACCTAAAGTACATTTTATCATTCGGTCCTTTCCGAAGAAATCTTGTTTTAATTCAATTTCAGAAAAGCTTTCACTTTCTAGTAATTGAATAACCTCTTTACTAAGATACTCATTTATTTCGAAGAACAGAAAACCATTAGGATTAAGATAGTTCTTCGCCAACTCAGTTATTTTGGAATAAAATAACAACGGGTTGTCATCTTCCACAAAAAGTGCGGATGCAGGTTCAAAATCTAACACGTTTTTTTGCATCATTTCTTTTTCTGAATTCCGAACATAAGGCGGATTGGAAATAATTACATCATACTTTTGAGGTAAAGTCGATGTGCCTAAAATATCTTTTTTACTAAAATTTACTGTTACCTTATTATATATAGCATTTTCTGAAGCTACTTTTAAAGCTTCTTCAGAAATATCCATAGCTGAAACTTTTACGGATGGCAAATTCTTTGCAAGTGCTATAGCAATACATCCCGAGCCAGTTCCAATATCCAATAAGGTCTTGGGATTCTTATTGCAATTTGCTATTATCCAATCGACCAATTCTTCAGTTTCGGGACGAGGAATGAGCGTAGCAGGAGTTACTTTAAAAGGGAGCCCATAAAATTCGGTTTCGCCCAATATATATTGAATAGGCTCAAAATGTCGCAAGCGATTTAATGCTTCCGTAAATTGCTGGGTAATCCTTTCTGAAACTTCGTATTGTTTTTTTAAAACTGTGTCAACCTTTGAAAAATTTAAATGCTTTTCAACTAAAAGAAAAAAGAAGGATTCTATTTCTTCTGAAGGATATAACCCTTCAAGATTATGGGCAAAATATATTTTTAGTTTTTCAATGGTCACAACTTATAAGTCTAATAACATATTTACTCCGCATGCATGATGCCCTGTATCTCCCATCGCTCCATCGATATAATGAAAACCGTATTTTTTATATAATTTTTGTGCCGCTTCCATATAAGACATGGTTTCTAGATAGCATTTTTCGTAACCAAATTCTTTGGCTTTTTTTAAACAAATATCAATCATTTGAGTACCCAATCCTCTTCCCCTAGCTTCGTCCAAAAAGTACATTTTTTGAAGTTCACAAACATTTCCTTCATAATTGTCCAATTGAGCAATCCCGCCTCCACCAATGAGTTTGCCATTTTCCTCTAACACAAAATACGCTGCTCTTGGTTTTTGATAGGTTTCAAACATACAATCCAACGAAACATCGGCATATGCAGTACCTACCTTTGGCACATTAAAATCTTCCAAAACACTTCGAATTATTTTGGCAACCTGCACATTATCTTTGGGTTGAATAGGACGAATTATAGGCGCATTCATATCTAATTAATTACTCGTATTTTTGAGCTGTGAATATACACGAAAAATATATGATGCGCTGCATAGAACTCGCCAAAAATGGGCTTGGGACTACCTATCCCAACCCGTTGGTAGGTAGCGTGATTGTATACCACAATTCAATCATTGGTGAAGGATGGCATCAAAAAGCGGGTGCGCCCCATGCAGAGGTAAATGCGATTTTAAATGTAAAGGATATAAGGGTGTTAAAGGACGCAACCCTCTATGTAAATTTAGAGCCTTGCAGTCATTTTGGGAAGACCCCGCCCTGCTCCGATTTAATTATAGAAAAAGGAATAAAGAAAGTGGTCATTGGCTGTACAGATCCAAACCCAAAAGTGGCAGGTAAAGGAATTCAAAAATTGAAAGATGCTGGATGTGAAGTTATTGTCAATGTGCTTCAAAAAGAAGCAGAGGCTTTGAATAAACGATTTTTTACATTTCAGAACAAAAAACGCCCTCATATTATATTAAAATGGGCTCAAACACAAGATGGTTTCATCGCTCCAAAAGAAAAAAAGGAACAAAAGCCTGTTTGGATTACCAATGAATTTTCGAGACAACTTGTGCATAAAATGCGCGCCGAAGAACAGGCTATTTTGGCGGGAACTAAAACGGTACTTGATGACAATCCCAGTTTAACCACCCGAGATTGGGAAGGCAACTCACCCATTCGTATAATTTTGGATCGAGCATTACAAATTCCTGAAACTGCTATCGTTTTTAATAGTAGTATAAAAACGATTGTGCTTACTGAAATTTCAAGAGAAAATAATGATAGTTTAATTTTTGAAACCATCGATTTTTCAGAAAATATAGCCAAACAAGTTTGCGAAGTATTATATAAACATAACATCCAAAGTGTCATAGTAGAAGGGGGTGCAAAAACACTTCAAACTTTTATAGATGAAAATCTTTGGGATGAAGCTTTTATTTTTAAAGGCTCTACTTCATTTTACGAAGGACTTAAAGCTCCATTAATGAAAGGGAAATTGCTTTCAGAAATACAAATTAAAAACGACCTATTGTTCCATTACATAAACACATCCTCTTGATAGCACTATTATTAAGCATTCTTGCCTCAACTACGATTTTGGTAGTTTTTAAACTTTTTGAACGCTTTAAAATCAATAATTTTCAAGCCATTGTTGTTAATTATGTAGTTGCAGGAACCTTTGGATTTCTGTTGCAGGGTGACACCGAAAAAATGGCTACCCTGTATCAATTTTCATGGTTTTACTATGCCCTAGCTTTGGGTAGTTTCTTTATCTCTATTTTCTTTTTAATGGCATTAACGACACAAAGAAGTGGCCTTTCGGTGGTTTCGGTCGCAACTAAGATGAGTGTGGTAATTCCAATTATTTTTGGATTACTTTACTATAAAGAAAGTTTAGGCATTTTAAAAGGCATTGGAATCTTACTTGCGTTGTTTGCCGTCTATCTTGCTTCCATAAAGAATAAACACGGACTTACCATCCAAAAGAAAAATCTCATTTTTCCACTTTTGGTGTTTTTAGGAAGTGGTATTATAGATACGGGTATTAAGTTTATTGAAGAAGGATTTGTGGCTCCTGAAGATGTTGCCATATTTTCATCTACGCTATTTTATGCAGCAGGATCTATTGGGCTTTTGGCACTTCTGGTTCAAAAACTTAAAGGTACATTGAAGTTTGAGACAAAAAGTATTTTGGGCGGAATAGCACTTGGGATACCCAATTTTTTTAGCCTCTATTTTTTGGTAGGAGCGCTTAGAAGTGATATTATGGAAAGCTCCGGAATATTTACTGTCAATAATATTGGAATCGTTACACTGTCTACGTTTGTCGCAATTTTGTTGTTTAAAGAAAAACTTATTCTAAAGAATTGGTTAGGGATTATTCTTGCCCTCGTTAGCATTGGTTTAATTGCACTTTCAAAAATGTAATGGAAAAAGACACCTATAAAACCATAAAGAAACCCTCACCCGAAGTCTTATTTAAAGATAGAGGGAGTAAGTTTTTTGGATATGCCTTTCCAGTAACAACAGAAGAAGAAATTAAAGAACACATTGATGCTTTAAAGAAGCAACACCACACGGCGCGCCATTGGTGTTATGCTTGGCAGCTTGGTAAACACTACGAACACTATCGTGCCAATGACGACGGAGAACCAAGTAATAGTGCAGGAATGCCTATTTACGGACAACTACAATCTTTTGAAGTCACTAATATCCTGGTTGTGGTTGTACGTTATTTTGGAGGTACTAAATTAGGTGTTGGGGGATTGATTCAGGCTTATAAAACTGCAGCTCAAATGGCCTTAGAGGCTTCAAAGATTGTTGAACTCACCATTGACGATTTATATAAGCTTCAGTTTGATTATCCCGAAATGAATACCGTAATGCGAATTATTAAGGAGGAAGACCTAACTATTGTCAATCAAAAATTGGAGTTGAATTGTGAGATTCAAATGGCTGTAAGAAAAAAAGATTCGAAAAAAATATTTGAACTTTTTGAAAACACCTATAAGGTGTCCATTAAAAAAATAGAGGATTAACTTTTTAACTTTTCAATTAAATAATCGGGAGCTCTTCTAATTTTTTGAGTGATAGTATCAATAAAAACCAAGGTCGTATTCGCAGTGACAAGCAGCTCATTTTTCTCATTAAAAATCTCATAATAAAACTCAATCTTGGCTGTAGGAATATTCTGTAATTCGGTAATCACAGTTATTACATCATCATAACGTGCTGGAAGTCTATAATTTATTTCAAGTTTTGTTACTGGAAGCTGAATATTATTTTCTTCCATCCATTTGTAAGAAAATCCCAACTCCCGTAACCATTCGGTTCGTCCTTGTTCGAGGTATTGTGCATAATTTCCATAGTAGACAACCCCCATTTGGTCGGTCTCTCCATAACGTACTCTCATTTTTGTAATAGTTTTTCTCATATTTTCTCCCGAAAAAAGGAACTTTTTTTGTAGCTTTATCGAAGATGTAGTATGGGGAAAAAAAATTAGAAATTCAATACCCTTTCTATTTTTTTTTTCACTTTTTTGTTCACATATTTGCAATGTTAAGAAAATGTTAGAGGACATTCTTTTCTCTTAGTTCTTAATCGCAAATTTAACTAACTAAACTTCAAAATAGAAGCCCAATTATGAGTAAAACTGCTGAAACAGTTTGGAGCAATTGTTTGTCCTTTATTGAAGATAATATATCGACACAAGCTTACAAAACATGGTTTGAACCCATTAAAGCAGTAAAACTCAACGACAATGCCCTAAGTATTCAAGTTCCTAGTAAGTTTTTTTATGAGTGGCTGGAAGAGCATTATGTAAAGCTGTTAAAAGTAGCCCTTACCAAAGAATTAGGTACAAAAGCCAAACTGGTGTATATCATTAAAATGGAGAACACCTATGGCAATAAGCAACCTTTTACTGAAAAAATACCGAGTTCCAATCGAAGTCAAATGAAAGACCAAGAGGTCGATGTTCCGTTAAAGAACAAAAGCCCAGAGCTTAAAAACCCATTTGTGATTCCTGGAATTCGAAATGTAAAAATTGAATCGCAATTAAATCCTAATTACAGTTTCGATAATTTCCTTGAAGGCGAATCGAATCGTTTGGCACGTTCTGCTGGCTATGCGGTAGCCAATAAACCCGGAGGAACTTCTTTTAATCCATTATTGATTTTTGGAGGCGTGGGATTAGGAAAAACACATTTGGCCCATGCTATTGGCGTTGAGATAAAAGAAAAGTACCCTGAAAAAACGGTGCTTTATATTTCTGCTGAAAAGTTTACACAACAGTATATTGAGTCTGTAAAAAAGAATAACCGAAACGATTTCATTCATTTTTATCAAATTATGGATGTGTTGATTGTGGATGATATTCAATTACTTTCAGGGAAAGCAGGGACACAAGATGTGTTCTTCCATATATTTAATCATTTACACCAAAACGGCAAACAGGTAATTCTTACCAGTGATAAGGCACCTGTAGATATGATAGATATCGAGCAACGTTTGTTATCTCGTTTTAAATGGGGATTATCCGCAGAGTTAAACCATCCAGATTACGATACACGAGTGGCTATTATCAAGAATAAGCTTTACAGAGACGGTGTTGAAATGCCTGAAGATATTGTGGAGTTTTTAGCTAACAATATTAAAACGAACATTCGAGAACTCGAAGGGGCTATCATTTCATTAATTGCTCATTCTTCTTTCAACAAGAGAGAAATTACTATCGATCTTGCCAAAAAGATAGTAGACAATTACGTGAAATATACCAAGCGTGAAGTTTCTATCGACTATATTCAGAAGATAGTGAGTGATTATTTCCAAATGGATGTGGATACCCTTCAATCTAAAACCCGAAAGCGACATATTGTTCAAGCACGGCAATTGGCCATGTTCTTTGCAAAAAAGTTTACAAAGGCGTCCTTAGCATCTATTGGTTCACAAATTGGGCAACGAGATCACGCCACCGTATTGCACGCTTGTAAAACGGTCGATAATCTTTCGAGTACCGATAAGCAATTCAAAAAATATGTTGACGACCTCAACAAGAAATTAACCTTATAATTCTTCCCGCATCTTGCGGGATTTTTTTATTTTACCCTAATGAAAACAAAAGTCTTAATGGTTTGCTTGGGCAACATTTGTCGCTCGCCATTGGCAGAAGGCATCTTAAAATCGAAAGTAGATCCTTCAAAAGTATTGGTAGAATCGGCCGGAACAGGCGGATGGCATGTAGGTGAATTACCCGATTCGCGAAGCATAGACATCGCAAAAAAACATGGAATTGACATCACGGACCAACGCGGAAGGAAATTTTCTGAATATGATTTTGAACGATATGATGTCATCTATGTGATGGATAATTCTAACTATCGAGATGTTTTAAAATTAGCCAATAGCGATTCTGAAAAGAAAAAAGTAAAACTCATTTTAAACGAAATCTTTCCTGGTGAAAATGTGGATGTCCCCGATCCATATTATGGTGGAAGCCAAGGATTTGAAAATGTATTCCAAATGCTCGATGATGCCTGTGAGAAAATAGCACAAAAGCTCTAGTTTTATTTTAAATTAAATCGAGTATCTTCAAAATAAAATATCTTGAAAAAAATATCTCTTTTCCTCATTATATGTATTTATTGCATAAACATTAAAGCGCAAAACTTTACAATTGAACTCTTTTCTTCTGGATTTGATTTTCCATTAGATATACAATCTGCAGGTGATGAACGCCTTTTTATTGTTGAAAAAGAAGGGCTTATTAAAATTGTAAACTCAGATGGGTCGGTGCTTCCAACTCCTTTTATTGACTTAACAACTATAATAGATTCTGGAGGAGAGGGAGGCCTACTCGGGATAGCTTTTCACCCTAATTATATCAGCAATGGATATTTTTATGTAAGTTATATAAATTTAAATAGAGATACTCAAATATCAAGATTTGAGGTTAGCTCTGGTGATCCAAATGTTGCAAATGCGAGTAGCGAATTATCGATTTTAAATTACGAACGCAACGGACTATTCCATTATGGAGGTGCAATATCCTTTGGTCCAGATGGTTATTTATATATTGCTTCTGGCGATGATAACTATCCTATTGAATCACAAAATACCTCATCTTTTTTGGGGAAATTATTACGCATTGATGTTGATAATCCTGCAGGCGGCAATAATTATGGTATTCCACCAGACAATCCATTTGCTGGAAGCACAACTGAATTAGAAGAAATTTGGGCGCTTGGATTGAGAAATCCTTGGAAATTTAGTTTTGATAATTTTGAAAATACTATTTGGATTGCTGACGTTGGAGAGTCAACTATGGAAGAAATCAATAGGGTTTCAATAGCCGAAGGAGGGTTTAATTTTGGCTGGCCTTGTTATGAAGGAAGTCACTTAAGGACTACTGATGGATGCCCTCCTATGAATTTACTAGAATTTCCAATTTCAGAATATAGCCATGACATAGGTTATTCAGTTACAGGAGGATATGTTTATCGTGGAACTCAATTTCCTGAGTTTTATGGTAAATATATATTTGCAGATTATGGAACTGACATATTAGGTTGGGTTGATGAAAATGATGATATCTACTTCACTTCAAGTTATGAGAAAAATTGGTCTAGCTTAGGGCTAAATAACCAAGGCGAAATATATTTAGCTGCACTATTTAGTGGCGAAATTTATAAAGTTGAATTAGTTCTTTCTGTGATTGACAATTCTAAATCTGGTATTCTAATATTTCCTAATCCTGCAACTAATGAAGTATCAATAAAAATAGAAGATAATAGAATTAAAAAAATTAAAATATTGGACATTAATGGAAAAGAATTAATAAGTCAAGTTGGAAATTCTATCCATGAAACAACTATTAACCTTTCTAATTTTTCAAAAGGATTTTATATCGTTATTATTGAAAATTCTTTAGGAATCAAAATTCCAAAAAAATTGATTATAAAATAATTTCAACTTTTCTTTATTTTCAGTACCCTCCAGTTTTTAAATCGAAGCCATTTTAGTACATTTAAAAAAAATTATGGCTATGAAAAATATTATTTACCTACTTTTTACTTTCGGTTTTATCTCTATTATACATTCTCAAACAGTTACTTTAGATTTGTTTGCATCGGGATTTAGTAGTTCCCTTGATATTCAAAATGCCGGGGATGAACGACTTTTTGTGGTAGAACAAGGTGGAATTATAAAAATTCTAAATCCAGATGGAACCATTAATGCTACCCCATTTCTAGATATCAGTTCAATGGTTAACTCAGGTGGAGAACGTGGTCTATTAGGACTGGCCTTCCATCCAGATTACGCAAATAACGGATATTTCTTTGTGCATTACTCTGATAGTTCTAGTGATACTCAAATTTCAAGATTTTCAGTAGATGGTGGCAATCCAGATATTGCCGACCCAGGGTCAGAATTACCTATATTAAATGTAAACCAACCTGCCACAAACCATAATGGGGGAAGTATTGCATTTGGTCCCGATGGTTATCTATATATAGCATTAGGTGATGGCGGTGGCAGTGGCGATCAGGACAACAATGCTCAAAATTTAGCTCTGATGTTAGGAAAGCTTTTACGCATCGATATAGACACCCCAGCGGGAGGAAATAACTATAGTATTCCTCCAGATAACCCCTTTGCAGGCGACCCTAACAATGCAGAAGAGATTTGGGCAATAGGGTTAAGAAACCCGTTTCGTTTTTCAATTGATTTTACAGATAATAAAATTTGGATAGGAGATGTCGGTCAAAATGCAAGAGAAGAAGTAAATAGTGAAGCTATAAATATGGGAGGATTGAATTATGGTTGGAGATGTTATGAAGGAAATAATACTTTCAATACAACTGATTGTTTGCCAATGAATGAGTATACATTTCCGGTGTATGACTATTCTTGGAATGGGGGAGGTTCCGTAATTGGTGGCAGAGTGTATAGAGGAACCACCTATACAGATTTACAAGGTGTTTATATTTTTGGAGATATCGATGGAATGCTTGGCACTCTTGATGCCTCATATAATTATATAAATCAATCTAGTGGAAATCCAAATGGTACTTGGGTCGCATTTGGAGAAGACATTACAGGTGAAATGTATGCTGTGAGTCTTGGTGGCAATATCTATAAAATTTCTGGGGGGCAAGTTGCTTCTACTGAAGATTTTAATAACAACACCTTTAAAGTATATCCAAACCCTTCTAATGAAGTTATTACCATTCAATCTGAAACAGAGTTAATTAACCATTTAAGTGTTTTTGATATAAATGGACGCTTAATTTTTTCAGAAAACATAATCCAAAAAGGTTCAACAATTTTGGATGTATCAAAGTTTTCGAAAGGAATTTATCTTTTGGAAATCACTTCAGAAAAAGGATCCACTGCAGTCAAAAAATTGATGGTAAAATAGTTCAGCTTTGACACCCCAACTTGGAAATATTTATTTAATTCCCTGCCCATTAGGTGACACACCCCCATTGGAAGTGCTCCCCCTTTCGGTTAAAAAAGCTGTAGAAATAATAGATTATTATATTGTTGAGAACGAAAAAGCAGCTAGAAGATTTATAAAAAGTATCGTTCCTAAAAAATCTCAACCCGACTTACATATTGAAACAATTAATAAGTTTACCGATGAAAATGAAATCCCAAATATGCTCATGCCTTGTTATGATGGACACAATATAGGTGTTATTAGTGATGCTGGTTGCCCTGGTATCGCAGATCCTGGCGCTTCAGTGGTAGCACAAGCACATATTAAAGGAATTAAAGTAATCCCCTTGGTAGGTCCATCTTCTATTTTAATGGCGATGATGGCTAGCGGATTTAACGGACAAAATTTCGCATTTAATGGCTATTTACCCATCGATAAACAAGAACGAAAAAGAGAATTAAAAAGATTAGAAAAACTTTCAGAAGAACAAAACCAATCTCAATTATTTATTGAAACACCCTATAGAAACAATCAGTTGCTTGAAAGTCTGATTATTGTATTACACCCTCAAACTCAAATATGCGTGGCTTGTGATATTTCATTGCCAACAGAATACATTGTCACCCAGACTGCAGAATCTTGGAAAAAAACAAGGGTGGACCTTCATAAAAGACCCTCCCTTTTTATTATTCAGAAATAGGATTCCCTACATTACTTTTACTTTTTTCTGCGGAATGATAAAGTTGGTATTATACCCTGAAAACTTTTTCAGATAATGCCGAATTGTGGTTCCAAAACCATCGCTAAAATCTTCAACACCTCCACTGCGTAAATACTTTTTCACGTTCCCGGCTCCAGCTAAATGGGCAGCAGCTAAGATTCCAGATTCAGTAATTTTAACTCCATCCATATACCTACCTACATAACGTTTAATATCACGTCGTAAAATCCATTTGTTCCTCGCTAAGTTTGCATCAAAAGCTTCTTCTTGTAATCGAGTATCATTCAAAAAACGATCAGAATTTTTAATGCCTATCATATCTAAGGTACCTTTTCCGAACTGATATTTTCCCATATATCCGAAGGTATTTACGATATTATAATCTCCACGAGATTCTTTAAAAGCAATAGCTTCTTTAAAACCCACATAGGTTTTCCCTAAAAAAAGATGATATTGAGGTACCGTATGTATTGAAGAGACTTCGTCTTCATTAGGTACATTATAACATAGCACCTCGTCTTCTTCAATTATGTAATTTGAAAAATCACTTTCTTTAAAAGAAGAAAATGAAATTGTTGAAAGCGTAACAATAAAACTTATAAAAACTATTCTTATTAATTTTTGTTTCATTTTAGTTGATTTTGAGTAAGAAAATTCCCCCACTTCAATTTCAGCGTGCAAAAGTACAACTTTTTACACAAATTTGATTATCAGGCTGTTAAAAAATGTTAAATCGCTTCCGAAAACGATTGAAATCCTATGTTCCTGATAATCAACTCTTAAAACTATTGAAGAAAAATAGCTGTTTTACAAAAAATTATTGAAGAAATGAACAATGTTATGAACCATTACCGGTTCACTCCATTTTGCGAAATCCATCGTACATACTCGGCTTTGTTTGCATTATGCTGTGACAAAGTTTTGGCAAATTTATGATAGCCAAAATTTTTCACATCTGCCACAAAGTAATAATAGTCATGACTTTCTGGGTTTAACACGGCATCTATGGCCGAAATATCGGGCATAGAGATGGGCCCTGGAGGAATTCCGGCATTTTTATAGGTATTGTAAGGTGAGTCTATCTCTAAATCTACATATAACACACGCTTGATAATTTGGTCGAAGTCATTTTCGGTTTTCTTTTTTGCATAAATAACCGTAGGATCTGCTTGGAGCAACATTCCCACTTTTAGCCGATTTAAATACACGCCCGCCACACGAGGACGTTCGTCTACTTTGGCAGTTTCTTTTTGTACTATAGAAGCCAAGGCAATTACTTGATCACGAGATAGTCCTAAATTTTTAGCTTTTTGGTTGCGTTCTGGAGTCCAAAAGGCGTTGTATTCCTTTAGCATTCGATCTCTAAAATTGGTTGCCGAAGTGTTCCAATACACTTCATATGTATTTGGAATATACATCCCAAGAGCATTGTTTTCAGAAAAACCAACTTCAGCTAAAAAAGCCGAATCTTTAAAGGCATTTAAAAAGGCAAGGCTATCGGGTTCCATGTGTTTTGCGAGATGTCCTGCAAGGTTTTCCAAACGCTCTTGATTATTAAATTTTACTCTAATAGGAATATTGGTGCTACGGATGGTATTTATAATATCATTATTACTCATCCCTCTTTTTATGATGTAATGTCCAGGTTTTATATTAGCAGGATAGCCTTTTCTATTGGCCACGGCTTCAAAAGAAATATCATCTTTAATTAAAGGTCGAATCTGCTCAAGTACTTCACTAAACCTTGCCCCCGTAGGAATATAAATATGAGCTTCCTCATTATTAAAGGTTGTATTTTCTGTAAATACGCTGGTATATACAAAATAGGCAAAGCCTCCCATTACCACCAAGCCCAACATTACTGTGGCTAAAACTACTTTTTTAAGATTACTCATGGATTAATTGATACAATAATTCGTTTTTAAATGTGCCTTCGGAAAATATCCAATCCTTCTTTACGCCACTTTTTTGAAAGCCTAATTTTCCAAACAGATGAATACTTTTTTTATTGTCTGAAGTAATATTGGCATACAATTGATGTACATCCAAATGAGCGAAAGCATACTTACAGGTTAATTGAATAGCTTCAGCAGCATAGCCCTTCCCTCTCTCCTCTTCGGAAGCGATCACTATACCAAGCCCCACCCTTTTGTGTTTTGGTTCAAAATCGAATAAATCGATAAGGCCAATCACTGCTTCCTTACTTTTCAAATAAATGGCCAATCGTAACTGTTTTACTTCGTAAATATCGCGATGTGCATTATCTAAATACTGTTTTAATACAAATTTTGAATAGGGCGTTGTGGTATTACTTACTTCCCAAATAGATTCATCATTTTCCAACTGGTATAGGAAATCTAAATCGGAAGGCTCTAACGCTCTCAAGTACATATGTTCTCCTTGTAATGTCATTCCCAAACCCCTTTAAAAACTTGTACCGCAGGTCCTACTAGCTTAATATCTTTATACCTATTGCCGCTTTTGAGAAATTGAACTTCCAATGTTCCTCCAGGAGTCTCTAAAAGGACCGATTGGCTTACAGTTTTCCCAGTTTCAAACATCGCAAGTGCTACCGCTGTGACTCCTGTTCCGCAAGAAAGGGTTTCATCTTCTACGCCTCGTTCGTAGGTTCGTACTTTAAATGTATTATCAGAAACTTGTTCCACAAAATTGACATTCGCACCAGCTTTTCCATAAGTTTCATTTCGGATACGTCTTCCTTCCAAAAAAACATCAAATTTCTCCACATTAGAAACCAATTGCACGTGATGTGGTGAACCCGTATTCAAGAAAACATAATCTTTAGAAACCGTCACTTTTTCAACATCATTCATTCCTAATGAAATTTTGTCATTTTTAATTAGTGCTTTATGCATCCCATCTACAGCTTCAAAGGTGGCTTCAGTCTCTATTACTCCCAAATACTTAGCAAAATGAGTAATACAGCGACCTCCATTACCACACATACTACTTAAATTTCCGTCGCTATTATAATATACCATGTTGAAATCCACACTAGGATGATTTTCTAACAAAATCAATCCATCGGCTCCTATGCCAAATTTTCGGTCACACATTTGGGCAACCAGTTTGGTATTTTTTTTGTTGAAACTTTTTAAACGGTTGTCTATTAACACAAAATCGTTTCCCGTTCCTTGGTATTTAAAAAATTCGATAGGCATAGAAAGCAAAGGTATAAAAACCACAGTCTATTTGGAATGCTAATTCTGTGTTAAATGCACGTTAATTAAGAAATATGTTAACAATACAATCGTCTTTAATAAGTTAATTTTAGTGTATTAATTAAAATAGAATCTATTATGAAACAAACAATGCGTTTATTCTTAGTAGCGATAGTAGCAGGGGCTACTACACTAGGCGGATACAAATTATTCGTCGAAAAAAGTGAAAAAATGGCAGTCACTACTGTCTCAGAAACCCCCAATTTTATTCCCACAAATTTTACTTCTAATACAACATTATCTACTGGGGTTGACTTTACAGATGCTGCTGAAAAAACCGTGCATGCGGTAGTTCACGTAAAAAACACTACCGTAAGTACACAACCCAGAAATATGCGAGATTACTTTTTTGGTGGGGGAACCGCACGAGAAATGATAGGTACAGGAAGTGGCGTCATCATTAGCCCAGATGGCTATATCATTACAAACAATCATGTTATTGATAACTCTACACAACTGGAAGTTACTTTAAACAATAATAAAACCTTTGTGGCAAAACTTATTGGAACAGATCCTAAAACAGACATTGCCCTTATTAAAATTGATGCTAATGAAGAGTTGCCCTTTGTTCCTTTTGCCGATTCCAACAATGTGAAAATTGGAGAATGGGTACTGGCGGTGGGGAATCCTTTTAATTTAACCTCCACAGTAACGGCTGGGATTGTAAGTGCCAAGGCTCGCGATTTAAACGAATTTGATAGCAACCCACAATCGTTTATTCAAACCGATGCCGCAGTGAACCGAGGAAACAGCGGTGGTGCATTAGTAAATACGGAAGGACAGCTGATTGGAATCAATACTGCGATAACGAGTGAAACAGGATCTTATGTGGGCTATTCTTTTGCGGTACCCTCTAATACGGCTCGTAAAGTGATTGAAGATATTATGGAGTTTGGAAATGTACAACGTGGAATTTTAGGAATTCAGGGAGGAAGCCTAAACTCCAAAAGAGCCGAAGCTTTAGGAATTAATGAAACTGAAGGCGTTTATGTAGCAGGAATTGAAAAAGGTAGCGGTGCCGATAAAGGAGGAATCAAAGAAGGAGATATTATTAAAAAACTTGATAATTACAAGATTGCAAAGTTTTCCGATCTGGCTGGCTATTTAGGTTCAAAACGACCTAATGATGTGGTGGATGTCACCGTATTAAGAAATGGAAGCCAAAAAATAATTCCAGTTACCTTGGTTAAATTGGAAGTGTATGAAATTGACGATTTAGGATTGGAAGTAAAAAATGCAACCGAATCTGAGTTAGGCCTACGTGGTATTAAAAACGGGGTTAAGGTAAACCGCGCACTTACCAAGGATATGGCCCGTTACGGACTTGAAGGCATCATTATTACCAAAATAAATGACCAAGAAGTAAAAGATATTGACGACGTGAAAAAGATTATGAATCGTCGTAATTATAACGAGCCTATAAAAATGACATTTGTAAATGAAAGAGGCGAATTAAACTCGTTTATTTTCAGATAAAGAGTCCTTCTATTCATTTTGAAGAGCCTGTTTGAAATGTATTCCGGCAGGCTTTTTTATTTTGTTAAATATCTTTTCCGAAAACGTTTTAGTTACGTACTTTTGCAAAAATTTTCAACCCCTTTAAAAACATACCCTTATGAGTTTTGATGAAGTTTATGAAAAAGAACTTTCTTTCCAGACCGACCGCCGCAAGGCAAGTGTTCAATTTATTAATATTGTAAGCGACCTTTGGTACGATAAATCTATCGAATTGGTGCTATTCCGCAATCAATTAATAGATAGAAACGTTTCAGAAATTTTAAACCTACACGAGTATGCAGTAGAGTTTGTACAAAAACCTATTTCTATTTTCGACAGCGTAGAAATTGCTGAAGCCATTAAAACTCTTGATCTTCCGCCAGCAAAGTTGGATATTGGTAAACTTACGTATGAGTATCACCTTGAAGACAACCAATATCAAGATGCCTTAGCTTTTGTAAGTGCCAAACTTAAAGGAGCTAAAGAACAAAAAAATATTGTTCCTAAAGATGTGGTGTTATATGGGTTTGGACGTATTGGACGATTATTAGCTCGCGAATTAATGACACGTACCGGAAAGGGAAGCCAAATGCGCCTACGCGCTGTGGTGACTCGTGACAAATCTGATTTAACTGTTTTAGAAAAAAGAGCTTCTTTGCTTCAGTATGATTCCGTTCACGGGGATTTTCCAGGTACCGTTAGAGCTGATATTGAAAATAATGCCTTGGTAATTAACGGCACTACCGTGCATATGATTTCTGCCAATGCTCCTGAAGAAATAGATTACACAAAATACGGAATAGAAGATGCCTTAGTAATAGACAACACGGGTGCCTTTAGAGACGATGTTGCTTTAGGACGCCACTTGCAATCTAAAGGCGTTTCAAAAGTATTATTTACCGCACCTGGAAAAAATATTCCTAATATCGTACATGGGGTAAACCACCTTGATTATAATCCTAAAAAAGTGGATATATTCTCTGCAGCTTCTTGTACTACCAATGCCATTACGCCCGTATTAAAAGCAGTTGAAGATAGCTTTGGAGTGGTTAAAGGACATCTTGAAACCATTCACGCCTATACCAACGACCAAAATTTGGTAGATAATATGCACAAAAAATACCGTCGTGGTCGTGCAGCTGCCTTAAACATGGTAATTACCGAAACTGGTGCTGGAAGTGCTGTAAGTAAAGCCTTGCCTTCTTTTGCAGGGAAGTTAACATCCAATGCCATTCGTGTACCTGTGCCAAATGGTTCTTTAGCTATTCTGAATTTGGAATTGGAAACCCCAACCTCCAAAGATGGTATCAATGCCATTATGAAGAAATATGCTCTAGAAGGGGATTTAGTAGAACAAATCAAGTATTCTTTGAACAACGAATTGGTATCGAGTGATATTATTGGTTCTTCGGCACCTTCTATTTACGATAGCAATGCCACCATTGTAACCGAAGACGGTAAAAACGTTGTATTATATGTTTGGTACGATAACGAATATGGGTATAGCCATCAGGTAATCCGTTTGGCAAAGTATATTGCCGAAGTAAGACGTTACACCTATTATTAATGGATTGTCATTCCCAGTGAAGCGAGGAATCTCTACATAAAAACAAAACCCCATCAATGGATGGGGTTTTTCATTTTCTATAAGTTTCCTTAAGCTTTCTTAACAGCCATTTTTCCGCCTAAATACGCCATAGGGATATATGCCAAAACCAAATCGGTTACGTTATACCACATAGGTGCTGGCAGCATAAAAACAGCAGCAATTCCGCCTAATAAGAAGAATACACCCAAGCCCAATGCAAATCGCATTTTGTGGCTTACGGCAATCTTAGCAGCTATAAAAGCCCCTACCAGAGTACCGAGGGCATGTGCTAAGAAAGGAACAATAAAATGTTTGGCTTCAAAAAGATGCATGGTAGCAGCGAGACTTTCCATCGTGGAGTTATCCACCCCTTCGGGTTGTGGAATCACCGAGGGTCCTAACTGAATAATGCCCATATTCACAATACTGCCCACTACAATTCCCGCAAGGACTGCTAAAATATTTCGTACAATTGGATTCATACTATTTTGGTTTTTAGTTGTGTAGTAAAGATATAATAATTATTACATAATTGATTTTCAATGCATTATAATTTATTTTCAAAATACTAACCCATAAGGTTAGGTGCTAATTTATTTAGGATAGGTAGTTTCGGGATATATATTTCCCTTGGAAATATAATTTTTTTAAATGAATAATAAATTATCTTATGAAAACATTCTTTAGCCTTTTGTTTATGTTTCTACTACCTACCCTATTTTTTGCCCAAGTAGGAATAGGGACGACCAACCCAAATGCCACACTTGATATACCTGCTTCAAATGTTTCAACGCCATCCAATGAGGACGGTATTTTAATTCCAAGGGTGGATGAATTTCCAGCTATAAACCCAACTGCGGCCCAAGACGGAATGCTCCTTTTTATTACTGGAAATGGTACGCCCACCAAAGGATTTTATTACTGGGATCAATCTTCAACCAATTGGATAGCCGTTACCTCACAAGTGGATGTGGATTTTTATGAAGAAGGCACCACCACCGCTCCAGACGATATCAACGATGATATTTTTCATTTGGGAAATATCGCTATTGGTAAAAATACGGCCGACTATAAATTAGACATCACAGATGCAGCAAATAGGCCTTTAAATTTATTACAAACCGGATCTTTCACAACCCCTACAGAAGTTGCAAGAATTGAAAGTACCGCCAGTAATACCAACCTCAAAAAAGGATTAGATATCTATATGAATACTACAGGTGGCGGTTATCAAGTTGGGATATATTCTGAGTTAGTTCCAGAAGGGAATGCTACCCAAGCGATACTTGATGGTCGAATTAATGGAAGTGCTGGAGGGCAATTAACTGGTCTTTCCACTACGCTAAGCAACTCGAACAACTATACGCATTACAACCAATATAATTTTAATAATGGAAGTGGTACGGGCGATCATTTTGGGGTGGTTAACAATATGGTAGCCTTTGGAAATGGAGATATTTATGGTACCGAAAACCGCGTTTTCAATAACGGAAATGGTAATTTTTATGGTACTAAAAACGAATTGTCTGGCGATGGTTCTGGTGTGCGCTATGCTACTCATAATTTTGTAGATGGAGCTAGCAATGCGAGTATTTTCGGAAACTACACCTTACTTTCAAATACTGGAAATGGGATTCACTACGGAAGTGCCAATTTTTTAAATGGTACGGGGGGCAATTCACATTATGGGTATTGGACAAGACTTAGTGGCGCTGGAGGCGGAGGACAAGTAGGCTTTTATTCGCAGATTAATAATACTGGAGATGCTACTCATTATAGCGCTCTACATAGGTTGGAAGGCACAGGAAATGGAACACAAATTGGAGTTTTACACTACATTGATAATACTGGAATTGGCAATCATTATGGAGTTCGAAATACTTTGTCGGGAAATGGAACAGGAGAAAAATATGGTATAAATACCATTATAACAAGTAACGGAAATGGAGGTCATTATGGTTTATCAAACACCATTTCTGGAACAAATAGTTCAGAAGTATATGGATTACAAAATAATATTTCATCAATAACTTCATCCTCCCAATATGGTAATTATACTAGTATTACTGGAACAGGTACTGGATCGCAGTTTGGAAGTTTCAATAGTTTAATTTCAAATAGTAATAGTACAAAAACTGCTACAAATAATATATTAGGTGGTACAGGGACTGGTGTTAAATCTGGAGTTATAAATACTATTGGAGATGGAACCGGAGAAAGAAACGGTGTAATTAATAATATTTCAGGGACAAATAATACTAGTACTGGAGTTTACAATAACTTGCAAGGTAACGGGACTATGCTACAATACGGTTTCAGAAATGCCTTCAATGGAACAAATTATGGAACAAATTATGGGCTGCATAATGTTATGCTTTCTGGAGGTGTTTTAAATACAGGTGTGTTTAGTCAAATTAATTCAACTGGAGCAGTTCAAGGAATGTATAACCAGTTAAATAACTCAAATGCTGTTATTCAAGGAATTCAAAATAATATCACCCATTCTGGAACAGGAAATACGTATGGGGTACAAACGGATATAAATCTTACTAATTCATCTAATGCGTATGGTTCCTATATTAATATTACAGGAAACACAGCAAATGGAACAAGCAATATTTATGGTAATTATACGCGATTATTTGCAGAAACGGATTTGGGAAATTTATATGGTTCTTATATAGAGTTAGATCCAACTTCTGGGCAAAATCAATATGGCGTCTATATTGAAACCATGAATCCCACTAGTGGAGATACGTATGGTCTTTATTCAGATGTTAATGCATCAGGAGGTTACTCTGGATGGTTTTCGGGAGGTGAACTAAGAATTAATAGCCTATGTCGCATTTTATATAATGATTTATTTATTGGAGCTATTGGTTCTGAACAGGACATTAATTTGACAGGGAATTTGTATATGGATACTGATAATAATGGTAATGGAAGTATTATTTTTTCAAATACAGCTGACCCTATGCTGCAAATGTTTACTTCTGGCACAGCAAATCCTCTAAAAATGGTTGTAGCTCATTCTTCTACCTTTAGTTCCTACGGACTTGCATATAACGATGCCGATGACTCCTTTCAGTTTTTAAGTGCTGGATCCAATGTGCTGGAAGTCGATTTAACAGGCTCCCCTATTCTCACTGTAAATGGCGTCACGCAAAGCGAAGAAATTGCCGTTGGAATTGCCGTTCCTACCCACGACATTACCATTAAGCAATCGGGATCTACCGAGGGAAGTAGCGGTGGTCTTGGATTAATAAGTCCTTTTAATACCAACAACTGGAAGGTGTACCACTCAGGTGCACATCTTTCTTTTGCCGAAAACGGTGTACGAAGAGCCTATGTGGAGGCCGCCACAGGAAATTATATCATTACTTCAGACCAACGATTGAAAAAAAATATTGAAGCTCACGACCCTATTTTAAATAAGGTGAACCAGTTAGAAGTGTTTACCTATCATTACAAAGACCAAGAGGCAAGTGAGTCGAAATCCATTGGGTTTATGGCGCAGGAAGTTCAGAAAATATTTCCCGATGCCGTAAAACAGAACGAAGAAGGCTTTTTAGGCATTAATTACGATTACTTTTCGGTCTTGGCCATCAAGTCTATTCAGGAGCAACAGGAAACCATCAAAACGCAAGAAGATAGAATTTCAACACTTGAAAATGAGCTACTAGAAATCAAACAGCTACTTCGCGGTCAATAGCTATAAATCTTTTTTTGTTATTTTAGGGTAACTAACTACCCTAAAAAATGACGTATTTTCAGTTTATAGGAGGCTTCAGAAACAGCCTACTCCTCTTGTTTTTAAGTGTTTCGGCGGTTACATTTTCACAAGATAACCAAGAACGAGTTTCCCAAGCCCTTCAGAAATTCGAAACAACCGAAAATCCTAACGAAGGAATTAAGGACTTACTGCAATTACAAAACATTGTTTCCCAAACACCCGATTCGCTTCAGGGGTATTACTACCTAAATTTAGGAATTGCGTATGGGCAATTAAATCAGGTAGATTCTTCGTTTTTCTATCTTGACAAAGCCGAAAAACTTGCCAAAAACACCCAATCCAACTTTGTTTTGGCGATGATTAACAACACACGGGGGTTGGTGTATATGGGAAAAGCAGAATACGAAGCCTCTCTCGCCGCCTATCAAGAGGTCATGAAGCTTGCCGAAGGTAAAAACGACGACAAGCTAAACGATGTATTGAGCAAAACCTACGGAAATTTGGGGGGTGTTTACTACCAATTGGGGCAAATGGATAAGGCCCTAGAAACCACAAAAAAATGCTTGGCACTTTCTGAAAAAATACAAGATACTACAGACATGGCGTTAAACCATTTACGCCTTGCCATGGTGTATAACGATTTAGACCAGCTCGATGAAGGGATTTCGCATTTAAACGATGCACGTCGCTTTTTTAAAAACCTCAACAACACCACGATGCTGGTGTATGCTGAAAATAGCCTGGGGAAAATTTTTGAAAAAAAGGGTCAATTTAACGACGCCTTTACTCACTATAAGGCTGCACACGAATGGGCCACTACCGTGGGCGAACAGGAAGAATATGTATTGACCTTATTGGCTATGGGGAGGATAAGCCTGAAGCAATCTAAGTTAGCAGATGCCGAAACATACGCTATGGATGCCTTGGCATTTTCAAAAGAAAAAGGATTTGCCGATAGCGAAAAAAGCGCCTACGATTTGCTGTATCAACTGGCACTAAAAAAGAACAATACCAAACAAGCCTTGGCGTATAGAAATGCCTATATCCAATTAACCGATTCGCTAAATAGTGTGGATGTAAAAGAACGGGTGGCTGCTTTGGAAACACAATACGAAACGGCTAAAAAGGAAAAAGAAATCCAGAAACTCACCTACGAAAGTCAATTAAAAGACGCCAATTTAGCCGAAGCCAGAAACGCACAAATAGCCTTGCTTACGGGGGCTGCCGCCATTATTTTAATCTTGGTAGTGTTTTTTACGGCACGTTACAAAAAAGAAAAAGCCGAACGCGAAGCCCAAGCCTTACAGATGGAAGCCCTCCAGAAACGCTTTATGGAATTACATAGCAGTCCATCGGAGCTATCGGTAGATTTGGATATGGAAGAGCTTAACAAAAAACTACATACGCCCCTCACCGAACGGGAATTTGAAACCCTTAAACTATGTGTGGCGGGAAAAACCAATACCGACATTGCCAAGCAGCTTTTTATTACCATAAGCACGGTAAAATACAATCTTAGAAATGCCTATAGCAAGTTGGGGGTAAGTAATAGAAAAGAAGCCTTCCAGTTTATGTTGCGATCTGTGTAGTCCACTGCCTTGACATCACCAAATAATACAACACTTTTTAAAAAATAGTTTTATATTTGCCCCTCTGCATTTAAAACTCCCCAGTTTTAATATTTTATTTAAAATGAACCTAAAAGAAATGCTACTTTCGGAGTTTTTAGGGGGTGTACCTGTTTATGTGTGGGTAATTACACTTTTATTAATTATCCTAAATATAGTATTAAGCATGATTGCTTAATACAATATGTATTGCAGCCCTAAATATTACTTTTTTAAAATACCGTCTAAGGTCTCTCCTTTTGCAACTATAAGGGTTTGCCTTTTTGGTACTATCTCTTGCCTTTGAAGTCATTTTTTATGAGTTTTTAAACTACTAAGCCTACTTATAGAGCATAGCTTCTAGTTCTATAAGTAATAAAAAACTAGTTTTAAAACTACTCAACTTACTTTAAAAGCAAAGGATGTTACTTATAAAGCTACTCAACTTACTTTTTAAACAACATATATGACTTTTAGGGCAACTTTTATGACTGATAGAGCATAAATTAATACTAAAGCTAAACAGACTGAATTTTTAGCTTAAAATGGAAGATTGGTTTGACGGTTTGTAATGAATAAAATCCACAGGATTTTACAAGTATGCTAGAACTAGCAATAAATTATATACGGTGTTGGAAGTTATTTTTTATCAAAAGGTTCCAATGTTAGGAATATTCCATCTTCTGAACAATAGTTTAACACACCATCTTCGTTAACTTCAAAAAATTCACCGTGATTATTCGGTTTATAATCATCATATCTTATTTTACCTTTTAATTCGGTTGATTTAAGTTTCTTCGAGGATTTACTTCCATCAGAATAACAAGTTTCTAAAATTAGTTCTCCATCTAAATCTAGAAGCACCATACTTGAACTAGTATATGGTGTTTCATCAATCCACATTCCAATTGTTTTTCTTTTTTCATTTTTCAGATTAATGGTTAAAAATTTCTCTTGCTCAACAGTGAGACCGTTAATAGAGGTTTTTAATTCTTTTTCTTCAAAACTGGCTGTAGCCCAATAACCACTGACATCAGTAAACCCTTTAAGTCTGAAAGAAATAAAAAGTCTTTTTGGAATTCTAAACATATCATTTCTTAAGAGATGAGCAATCCAGCTCAATTGTTTTTCATTAATTTTGGATTCCAGTTCAATTTCGACCATTGCTTTTATTTCTCTAATATAAACTTTGCTAATAAATTTATATTTAATCGGATTCTGTCCAGTTTTTTCTGAAGGTATTTCTTTAAAATAGGTATGTCTCTCTTTTGTTAAATCATTAACCTTGATAGCATCAAACTCATATGAATTATGTTTTTGAATTATTTGATAGAACTGAATATTTCTGCCTTTCAATCTGTCCATCATTAAATCTTTTTCAGATTCGTCCATATTTAGACCAAAATAGATTGATTTAAGACAATTTGGGTCATATGGATGTTCTCCATAAAATCCAGTAACAATTCTATGTTCTTGTTCGTAATTCCATCTTTTCGATTTATAGCCAGCTAATTTTTGTACGACTTGGTGGCCTTTAGTATTATTTACATCACGAATTCCGTATTCAGGTGGTTTTTTATTATAAATAACAGGAAAGGAAAATGTCTCAAATGCCTTATAACTATTTGCTAATAATTCTAAATCATATGCTATACAAAATCCTTTATGACTGTCTGCATAATGTGCCCAAAGTAACTCGTCTTTATAAGTCTTCGATAAAGAATATATTCCAATTCCTTTTTTCTTTACTTCAAATAAATTGTGAGCAGCCTTTTCAACTTCTAAAAACTGTTCAGATTTTTCTTTTCCGAATAATTTTGCAAAAGTTCTAGATTGAGATTTAAAAGGGTCTGTGTTGATTAATGTTTCGCAAGGGTCGTTTAAGTCATCAAATTTAGATGACCAATAGAAATTTTTTTCGAGAGACTGTAAATCTCTTTCAAAATTTGCTCCTCTATATTTATAAACTATCATTTTCTCTAATTACCTACAATGTTTTAAGATATCGATCCGTTTTAATGCTTCGACACGCTAAGCACAAGTTATCGATATTGACCGTTAAACGAAGTTTGGTTTTATATTAAAGGTTCAATTTCCAGAAGTTTGATTCAAAAAGCGAAATGATTTCATAAATGCATCTACATTTCCATCGGTTTTTCCTAAGTATGAAACAGTGTAATGCTTTTTATTCTTTACAAAAATTTTTCCTAAGAAAAGTGCAGGCACCTCTTCTTTAGGCGTAAACACAAAGTAAATTCCTTTATCCTCGCCAATCTCGACGGGCTCTTTAAAATCTAGATCAAAATCATCAGATATACTATTCTTCAAATTTTCAAAGCCTTCATTTAGTAACTCTTCTGAAGTTTTGTTCTTAATTAAACTTTCTGGATAGTCTAAATATTCAACTCTATAAATCTTGTAATTCCCTAATGTCAAACTATAAAGTAGTATATCAAACTTCTCATATCCTAATTTATTTTCAATTACAGATAAACTTGGTTCCCCGGGAAACTTTGCCACAAACCCGGCTTTTTTTGAAGCATATTCACCAGATGTCGTTCTATAAATGTCCTCGCTACCTTCATTACAGGAAACTAAAACAACAAATAGAAAAAAATATAAATATCTCATACTTTAAAATCTATTACAACTCCCACCCTGCTCTATAGTCGCGTTTTACCTAAGGGTTAGGTTTGTTTACTTTTATTTTAATTTAGTTTTAAAGAAATTAATCATTTGGGGTAACCAATTTCTATTTTTCATAACAATATGGTCTGCTCCTTCATCTACTACAAACTCATAATTGGTATAGCGTAATGCCTTTAAATGGGTTACTAGTTGGTAGGCATCGGCAATAGGTACATCATCATCATTGGTGCCATGAACAATCATAAGAGGCGCTTTAAGCCTACTTAACTTATTGGAGATGGCCGCCTTTTTATAGCTTTCTGGGCACTCTTGAGGTAGACACCCCATAAAGGGTTCTACGGCAATTCTAAAGTTTTCTGGATCTAGGGCAGCAGCATTTATATGCCCCGCTTTATACAATTCTGGAAATTCTACCAAAGCACGTAACGCAAAGTGACCACCCCAACTATGTCCATAAATCCCAACACGGTTTAAATCCATATAGGGTCTTTTTTGTGCCAGTTGCGTAAGGGCTTCCACATGGTCTTCCAGCTCCACCTGCCCTAATTTGCCATAACTAAAGTCTTGAAATTCCTTTCCTCTTTCTGAAGTACCTCTACCGTCAATATATACCACAATAAAACCCTCTTGGGCTAGTTTATTCATTTCCCATAACGACATCTCTAGCACATCCCTTACCACAACATTAATAAATGAGCCTCCGTATATATGTTCCACCACAGGATATTTTTTGGAAGGATCAAAATCAACGGGTTTTAAAATGAAAGTCTGTAATTTTGTGACACCATCTGCTGCTAACACCCATTCATACTCAAAATTTATTGGATTTTGAGAAAATATAGAATCGTTGGCTTGCCAAGGAGAATCGATATAGGCTCCCTGGCTGGTGTAACGTTCTAATTGTAATGTTTTAGGGAGTTCAGACCGAAATACCCATAGTGTGTCCATACTCTTTCTAAAAAAAACATCCAGCATGCCTGGGGAAGTGGTTATCTTTTCAACAATAGGCTTGTTAAGGCTTGTTCTATAAATTTGCAATTGATAGGGATTGTCTTTATTGCCTCGAGCTTTAAAATAAATCCATCCGTTTTCCTTATCAATAGCATCAATAGAAACCACGACACCATTTTTTGCAAAATTTGTCAAGGGTCTTTTTAAGTTTCCAAGGGCATCGTACAAATAAATTTGATTATACCCAGTTTTTTCACTCATCCAAGTAAATTGGTTACGTTCCTCAAAAAATACTACGTGTTTACTATTGATAAGTCGATTACTATACCCTTGCAATAAATTAAGACCTATTAAATAGGACTTGGAAGTTTCTTTTAAAAGCGTGGTTTTAGTTCCTGTGTTAACATCCACAGCAATAAGTTGAACTTCTTTCAACAATCGATTGGCTATTAAAAAATATAATTTTTGGCTGTTAGCACTCCATTGTAACAAATGGATATATGGAAATTTTTCATCAAATTTAATTTCCCTTTTCTCTCCAGAAGTAACAGCAACTATATAAAAAACATGTTTAGGTATGGGTTCTCCTGCACGACTATACTTTTTTTTGATTATTTCTTTTGAATCTTTTTTTCTAAGGTCAATTTCGGGTACATTATAATCTTCTACTTGCTTGGCTGCAATGTATCGCCCATTAGGAGACCACATAGCATTGTCCATAGACCAATAGGTGTTTGGGTCTGGATTTAGCAAAATGGTTAAAGAATCTGAAGCTTTGTCCCTAATATAGAGTTTTCCTTCATGTGTTCCTGCAAATTGATTATTGGTTTCCGAATATGGCTCGGTAATGGGGGGCAGATGTGTAAAAAGTCCATCTCCTAAAATTTTTGCCTCTGGATTAAAATTATCAAACTTTTCGAAAATCCATTCTGGGAAATCGTTCATCAACTGTCGTGAAACATTTTGACTGTAGCCAATACATACAAAAATCACCCAAAAGAAAGTGATTCCCCATTTTTCATTTAGCTTCATCATATTGTTTTGTGTATTATAACTCCCACCCTGCTCTATAGTCGCGTTTTACCCAACGGTTGGCTTCCTCCCAATTGGTCACTTTCATATTAGCCCCATCCCATAAAATGTTTTTACGTCCTGGGTAGTTATACGGATCCCAATCCCCTACTTTTTTCCCTTCTTTTAGGGTTTTGTATTGGTAGGCTTTAATAGCAAGATTTCCCATAAGCACAGCTTCAGTTAGAGGTCCGCCATACGAGAAGGGCGAGGAGGTTTTACCTTTTCCGCTTAAAATAGCCTCTACCCATTCCCCTTGGTGGGTCGTGGTTACTCTAGGGATGCTAGGAGGTGGTGGTAAAAAGCGTGTCATCATTTCACTAGGTAATAGTCTTGGGTTTCCAGAGTAGGTATCGGTGACCATAATACCCTCACTTCCGTGGAAAATACTTCCCCCGCCATTACCGCCTGGGATTTCACCATCGGCTAGTTCGGGAGGTAAATCGGGCATAATACCGCCATCGTACCAATTTAAAGAAAGGTCGCCGTGTTTCTCGGTATTAAATTTTAAGCGCACCACAGAAGACGGTGGGCAGGCTTCGCTATAATCGGCTTCCACAAAATCTCCCGACCAAATCGTGGTACAGCTTGCTTCGGCTTCGTAAGGGAAACCAAGTTCCAAGGCTTTAAAAGGAGTTTCCATAATATGGCACCCCATATCACCCATGGCACCCGTTCCAAAATCCCAAAAGCCACGCCACTTAAACGGCAAATAGTTTTCGTTATAGGGTCGCATTTTGGCAGGGCCCAACCATAGATCCCAATCTAAGGTTTCGGGAATAAGATGCCCTTCTACAATATGTTTAAAGCCTTGTGGCCACACAGGACGGTTGGTCCAGCAATCCACACGGTGTACTTTTCCAATTACCCCGCCTTGAATCCATTCTTGCGCAATACGAATGCCGTCGCTGGACGCCCCTTGATTTCCCATTTGGGTAACAATGCCTTGCTCATTGGCAATGGTTGCCATCATACGGGCTTCGTAGATATTGTGGGTTAAGGGCTTTTCTACATAGGCGTGCTTACCAGCCTTCATAAACGGAATGGCAATGGTGGCATGCGTATGGTCTGGCGTGGCAACCATAACAGCGTCCATGTCTTTTAGGTGATTGTCGTATAGTTTTCTGAAATCACGATATTTTTTGGCATTGGGATGTGCCTTATAGCTATTCGCCGCGCGAACATCGTCCACATCACACAAAGCCACAAACTTTACTTTTCCTGTTTCAAATAGTTCATTTACCACACCTCCCCCACGACCTCCTACGCCAACAGCACCAATATATAAGGTATCACTGGGTGCAATATGATTTCCACCCAACACAAAACTGGGAACAATAGTAAATGCAGCACTTGCTGCGGCAGATTTTTTAATGAAGGAACGACGTTTCATAGAAAATGTGGTTTGGTTAACCTTATAAAGATATAAAAAGATTTGAAAGAAAGTTTCTATCTTCCCCGTATGAAAATAGTTCAAGCTACCATTGAAAATGTAAAGGATCTAGCTCCGTTGTTTGATGGGTACCGTGTGTTTTATAAGCAGCCATCAGATTTAGAAAAAGCGACCCATTTTTTAACGGAACGATTTCAGAAAAACGACTCTGTTATTTTTATGGCTTTTGAAGGTGCTTCGGCATTGGGATTTACACAGTTGTATCCTAGTTTTTCTTCGGTATCCATGCAACGCACGTATATTTTGAATGATCTTTTTGTGACTTCCGAAGCAAGAGGAAAAGGCTTGGGTGAAACTTTAATGAATAAAGCCAAAGCGTTTGCCATTTCTGAAGGCGCCAAAGGACTCACCCTAGAAACCGACGTGACTAACCCCGCCCAAAAATTATACGAGCGCTTGGGATGGATAAAAGACACCGAAGTTTTTCATTATACTTGGAAGGTATAACAGGAGTATTTTCCGTATTTTTGAACTTTAAATTATAGCACCATGGATCACTTAACAAAACTTGAAGAATTACTAGACCAAGCCAATACCGATATTAAAAATGGTTTGTATGATGAGGCCACCAACAAGCTTGAAAAAATTATAAGCATAGACCCTAACTTTGGGAAAGCATACAATCATATGGGGTATCTGTATGAGGTTAAGTTTAAAGATTACGAAAAAGGGGAAACACTTTACAAATTGTGTTTAGAAAAAACTCCTATGTATCCTAGTGTCTATTATAACTATGCCATTTTACTTTCTACACTTGGTAAATATGACGAATTAAAAGAGCTGCTAGATCAAGCCATGAATATCCCTGGAATTACCAAATCTACCATTTATAATGAGTATGCAATTATGTATGAACAGCAAGGCAAACTAGATGAAGCCATTGAACACTATCGAAAAGCAGGATTAAATACGCTAGACAAAGGAGTTCTAGACAGAGCCAAAACCTCTATTGAACGTTGTAAATCTAAAAAAGAATTATTCTAATGATGCGATTCGACATCATTACTGTCCTCCCAGAATTAATACAATCTCCATTTGAAGCTTCTATCTTAAAACGAGCCATGGAAAAGGAATTGGTGGAAGTTCATTTTCACAATTTACGGGATTATGCCACCAACAAATACAAGCAGGTAGATGATTACCAGTTTGGCGGTGGTGCAGGAATGGTCATGATGATTGAACCTATCGATAAATGTATTTCGGGTTTAAAGGCTGAAAGGGACTACGACGAAATTATCTATATGACACCTGATGGTGAAACCCTAAATCAAGGCATTGCTAATGAACTTTCATTAAAAGGCAATATGATTATTCTCTGCGGGCATTACAAAGGTGTGGACCAGCGAGTGCGTGACCATTTTATTACACGAGAGATTTCGGTGGGAGATTATGTGTTAAGTGGTGGTGAATTGGCAGCGGCCATTTTGTGTGATACGGTCATTCGGTTAATCCCAGGAGTGTTAAGTAACGAAACCAGTGCCTTAACAGATTCTTTTCAAGACGATTTATTAGCTCCGCCCATTTACACCCGTCCAGCCGAATATAAAGGTTGGAAAGTTCCGGATATTCTTCTTAGTGGGCATACAGCAAAAATTGACGAATGGCGCGAAGCCCAATCGGTAAAAAGAACCGAAGAAAAAAGACCGGATTTACTTAATAAGTAATCTCTATTCCGTGTTCATTTTATACTATCACAAAAACTTTTTGTTTAAGCAGTTTATCATTAATTTTATCTATAGAAAAATGAAGTTGAACTTATTAAATAAAAATTATGAGCGCATTAAATAAAATTGGGCTAGATACCCAAAAAAGTGAAAAACTTTCTGAATTATTAAGCGATTTATTATCGAACTACACGATATTTTATCAAAACGTAAGAGGATCCCACTGGAATGTGAAAGGTGAGAAATTCTTTGAATTACACTTAAAATTTGAAGAATTGTATAACAACCTATTTTTAAAGATAGATGAAATAGCCGAGCGTATTCTAACCTTAGGGTATGCACCCAATCATAAATCATCAGACTATTTAAAAACTTCCTCAATAAAAGAAACAGATGAGGTGAATGACGGATTTAAGGCAGTTGGTAACATTTTAAATTCGTTACAAGAGTTACTTGTAAAGCAACGAGTAATCTTAGATTTATCTTCTGAAATCAATGACGAAGGAACCAATTCTTTGATGAGCGACTATATCCGTGAGCAAGAGAAACTTGTATGGATGTATTCTGCGTTTTTAAATAAATAAAAAACAGGGATTAAAGTTGCAAGAAGTGTAAAATTGTTTATTTTTGCACCCACTTAATCCAACCTCTGGCGATATACGTGAATGTTGTTTTAAGCTTAACCATTTTGAAATTAAAATTATGGAATCGTTAATTAAATTTGTTCAAGACGAATTTGTAACTAAAAAAGAATTCCCAGCGTTTTCTGCTGGAGACACCATTACCGTATACTACGAGATTCGTGAAGGTGAAAAAACAAGAACACAGTTCTTTAAAGGTGTTGTTATCCAAGTAAAAGGAACAGGACTTACAAAGACCTTTACCATTAGAAAAATGTCTGGAACGGTAGGTGTAGAACGTATATTCCCTATCAATTTACCAACACTTCAAAAAATTGAAGTAAACAAAAAAGGTAGCGTACGTAGAAAACGTATCTATTACTTTAGAGGTCTTACTGGTAAAAAAGCTAGAATTAAAGAAAACAAGTATTAAGATTTTCTATAAAATCACCCTAAAAACGGCTCTCTTAAAGGAGCCGTTTTTTTATTGACAATTGTTAATAACACGAGTTAATAACGTGTTATTATTTAACCACTTATAAAATTTGCAGAATTCATTTCTTGTGCTACATTAGCACTATCAAAACGGTTACACAATCGTGGAGACACCATAAAGTAACGTTCTTTATATATCTTTTTTAATTGCTTAAAACACAAAAACCTCATTGAGACTTCTGTGTATAGATTAAAAAAGAACGAGTGGAATTATTTTTAATGTCAGGTTGGTTTCTAATCAATATAGCGTTAAAAAAAATCACACTCATTGAACCTAGTCACAGCCGCAGGGGTATAATAAACCTGCCTCGAGTCGTAAAGACTGGTTGGTAACGATTCGGTTCACAAGAAGCCATATCAAAGTAGCAATACAATGATATGGCTTTTCTTGTTTTTGGTTTATTTCTAACAATTTCTTAGGACCCTTTTTCTTGAAACCTTGCTTGGTAAATTGTATATTTGCAAGCCTTTTAATATTTCGAAAAAACTTTTCAAAACTGAAATCTATGACAAAATTAGCCAAGATAATTTATACAAAAACAGACGAAGCCCCATTTTTAGCAACACATTCTTTGCTCCCCATTATAAAGGCTTTTACAAAATCATCAAATATTGATGTTGAAACAAGAGATATATCATTGGCTGGTAGAATCATAGCAAACTTCCCTGAATATTTAAAAGAAGAGCAGCGTATGAGTGATGCGTTGAGTGAATTAGGGGACTTGGCAAAAAAACCAGAAGCCAATATTATCAAACTTCCCAATATTAGTGCTTCTATTCCACAGCTATTAGAGGCCATTTCAGAATTACAAAATAAAGGATACGCATTACCAGATTATCCTGAAGAACCAAAAACCGAAGAAGAGAAAAAAGTAAAAACCAAGTACGACAAAATTAAAGGAAGTGCTGTAAATCCAGTACTTCGTGAAGGAAACAGCGACCGTCGCGCACCCCTAGCTGTTAAAAATTATGCCAAGAAAAATCCGCATAGTATGGGCGCTTGGAGTAGTGATTCTAAAACTCACGTTGCCACTATGGAAAGTGGTGACTTTTTTCACAACGAAAAATCTGTTACCATTAATAATGTAGGAAGTGTAAAGGTGATACTAAATGACAATGCAGGAAATGAAATTGTTTTAAAAGAAATAATTCCTGTATTAGAAGGTGAAATTATCGATGCGACTGTTATGGAAAAAAAGGCGCTACTTTCTTTTCTAGCCGAACAGGTGAAAGACGCAAAAGATAAAGGCGTATTGCTTTCATTACATATGAAAGCCACCATGATGAAGGTTAGTGACCCCATTATTTTTGGACACGCGGTGGAAGTTTTCTTTTCAGAATTATTTAAAAAACACCAAGCTACATTTGAAGAAATTGGCGTAGATGTTCGTAACGGGTTTGGTGATTTAACAAGTAAACTTGATGAACTTTCTTCAGAAAAACGTTCAGAAATTGATAAAGATATTCAGGCAATTTTAAACCAAGGCCCAGACTTGGCAATGGTGAATAGCGATAAAGGAATTACCAATCTTCACGTACCTAGTGATGTCATTATTGATGCATCTATGCCTGCGATGATTCGAAATTCGGGACAAATGTGGGATAAAGAGGGTAAAACACAAGACACCAAGGCTGTCATTCCAGATAGTAGTTACGCTTCGGTTTACGCGGCCACAATTGACTTCTGTAAAAAGAATGGTGCCTTCGATCCAACCACCATGGGAACGGTTCCAAATGTAGGTTTAATGGCTCAAAAAGCAGAAGAATATGGATCTCATGACAAAACATTCGAGATTCCTAAGGATGGAACAGTTAAAGTGATTGATCAAGACGGAATCACTTTAATGGAACATAAGGTTTCTCAAGGCGATATTTGGCGTATGTGTCAAGTAAAAGATGCTCCCATTCAGGATTGGGTTAAGTTAGCTATTAGCAGAGCAAAAGCTACAGGGTGGCCAACCGTTTTTTGGCTGGACGAAGCCCGTGCGCATGATGCTCAAATTATTAACAAAGTAACTACCTATTTAAAAGATTATGACACTTCTGGATTAGACATTAAAATTCTTTCCCCAGAAAAAGCAACCGAATATACCTTGGCTAGAGTAAAACGTGGCGAAAACACCATTTCTGTAACAGGAAATGTACTTCGCGATTACTTGACCGACCTCTTTCCTATTTTGGAATTAGGAACCAGTGCAAAAATGCTTTCTATTGTTCCATTAATGAATGGGGGTGGTTTATTTGAAACAGGTGCTGGAGGTTCTGCTCCTAAGCATGTGGAGCAATTTGTTGAAGAAGGGCATTTGCGATGGGATTCCTTAGGCGAGTTTTTGGCATTAGCCGTATCCTTGGAACATTTAGGTGAAAGCCTAAATAATCCTAAAGCATTGATTCTTTCTGAAACACTTGATAAAGCCACAGAAAAATTATTGGAAAATGGAAAATCTCCTTCTCGAAAAGTAAATGAATTGGACAACAGAGGCAGTCATTTTTATTTAGCATTGTATTGGGCTGAAGGATTAGCTAATCAAAATAAGGATGAAGCATTGAAAATGTACTTTGCTCCTATAGCTTCAAAATTAAAGGAAAACGAAACTCAAATTGTACAAGAATTAAATGCTGCTCAAGGTCGCCGAGTAGATATAAATGGCTATTATTTTCCAAGTGAAGATTTGGTGAATAAAGAAATGAGAGCTAGTACCACCTTAAATTCAATTTTAGGGTAACTTTTAATAAAATAAACAATAGTTAAAAAAGTGCTTTATCCTAAAGCACTTTTTTTAATTGAAGTCAATCCACTACTTTTGAAAGAAACTAAATTTGCCTTGAAAAAATCACTATTCCTCTTATGCATACTTTGCAGTATTTATAGTTATGGTCAACAAAAATTCACAATTAATGGAACCTTATTAGAAGACGCTACAGGAGAAACCCTTATTGGTGTCAATGTGCTAATTCCAGAGTTACAAACAGGGACCATTACGAACGAATATGGCTTTTATTCCATAACGTTACCTGAAGGAGTTTATGAGATCCTCTTTAGCAGTTTAGGGTTTGCAACGGTTACTGAAACGATTACCCTTGACAAGAACATTACCCTAAACATTTCCCTAAAGACTGACACTGAACAACTAGACGAAGTGGTCATCACGGCAGATGTAGAGCGAGCCAATATAAAAACTCCGCAAATGAGTGTAAATACACTTACTGCGGGCACCATTAAAAACATCCCCGTAGTGTTGGGAGAAGCCGATGTTATAAAATCTTTATTATTATTACCAGGGGTTAGTAATGCTGGTGAAGGTTCTTCGGGCTTTAATGTAAGAGGCGGTGCGGTAGATCAAAACCTTATTTTGTTGGATGAAGCCACTATTTTTAATTCTTCACACTTATTCGGGTTTTTCTCCGTGTTTAATCCAGATGCTATTAAAGATGTAAAATTGTTTAAAGGAAGTATTCCCTCACGGTATGGCGGAAGGGTTTCTTCGGTATTGGAAATTTTTCAGAAAGAAGGAAATAGCAAAGAATTAAAATTTAATGGAGGGATTGGCGCTGTCTCCAGTAGATTGCTCGCCGAAGGCCCTATCGTAAAGGATAAATCGGCTTTTTTAATTGGTGGAAGAGCTTCCTATGCACACTTATTTCTTCCATTATTTGACATTAATAATAGTGCTTATTTTTACGATTTAAACACCAAGTTGAATTACAGAATTAATGAAAATAACAATATTTTTCTTTCGGGTTATTTTGGTCGAGACCTCTTCAGTATAAACGATAGTTTTGTGAATGTCTATGGAAATGCATTGGTTAACTTTCGATGGAATCACATCTTTTCTGATAAGTTATTTTCAAATGCCTCCTTAATTTATTCAGATTACTACTACGGATTAGAACTTGATTTTGTTGGGTTTGAATGGAATTCTGGCATTCAGAATTTTAATTTGAAATACGATTTAAAACATTATTTAACAGACAAGCTTCAAGTAAACTATGGGCTAAACAACATCTATTACAGTTTCAATCCAGGTGAAATAAAACCTAATAGTGCCGACTCCGGAATTGTGGAAGAACAACTTATAAAAAAGTACGCAAACGAATCTGCTATCTATGTGGACATAGAACAGGATGTAACGAATAAATTAAGTGTTCAATACGGGGTTCGATTAAGTCATTTTATTCGGTTTGGACAAAAAGAAATCAATGTGTATTCAGATAATAATCCTGTTCTTTTTGACCCCTTCACTCTTATTTACGAAAAAGCAGAACCTATTGGAACCATTACTTCCTCTAGGAGCGACCAATTAAAATCGTATACCAATTTTGAACCACGTATTGCTGCGGCCTATGCCTTTACCGATGATTTATCGATAAAAGCAAGCTACACAAGATTGTCACAATATCTACATTTGCTTTCGAATACCAGCTCTCCTACCCCATTAGATGTTTGGACTCCCAGTGGTCCATTTGTAAAACCACAACTATTAGATCAATATGCGTTTGGAGTCTTTAAGAATATTTTAAATCGAGATTTCACCATTGAAGCAGAGGTGTATTATAAAGACATTCAGAATAGAATCGATTATATAGATGGTGCCGACTTAATTGCTAATGATGCCATTGAGCAGGTAATATTAAACGGAGAAGCACGTGCCTACGGGTTAGAATTACTTTTGAGAAAAAATACAGGAAAACTGCAAGGTTGGGTGTCATATACACTTTCAAAATCTGAACAACGCACCCCTCCAAGAAATGAAAATGAAACAGGTATTAATAATGGGGAATGGTATAATACACCTTATGATAAGCCTCATGACATTTCAATTTATGGAAATTATGAATTAAACAAGAAATGGAGTTTCAATTCAAATTTTGTGTTTCAAACAGGAAGACCCACCAACTACCCAATTGGACAGTTTGTTTTTCAAGATATTGTGGTGCCCTATTATGGGTTCAGAAATGTAGAAAGACTTCCAAGCTATCACAGGATGGATCTTTCGGCAATATACACTCCAACAAAAAAAGAGAACAAGAGCTGGAGTAGCGAATGGGTTTTTAGTATCTATAATGTTTATAATAGACGAAATGCCGCCTCTATTAACTTTAGACAAAATGAAGATACAGGAGTCAATGAAGCCGTAAGAACCTCCATATTTGGAATCGTTCCTTCGGTTACCTATAATTTTAAATTTTAAGATATGGTAAGATATTTTTATATAGTAACTTTTATAATGCTACTGTTCTCATCTTGTGAAGATGTCATTGAAGTAGATGTACCTATAGACGAACCTAGGCTTGTTTTAGATGCCCTTATTAGAGTAGACACAACGCAGGAGTTTGTAGATGTAAAAATTAAAGTAACAAAAACCAATGCCTTTTTTGACAATGTTGAAGTAGTTTCAGACCTACAAAATATTTACATCTATTATGGGGTAGAAAATGAGTATGGCGAACTTATAAATGGTTTTTATTCCAATTTGGCAGAGCTAGAACCAGGAAGTGGTATTTACGAACCAGATCCAACGTTTACTTCAGATCAGCGCATTAGAACAGATTATATTGAAAATGAAACAGCTTTTTGGTTGATATTAGATTATGAAGATCGAAGGTATTCCGCAAAAACCTATTATGCTACTTCGGTAGAAATTGTAACTTTAGAACAAGGAGATGGAACCTTATTTGGTGATGATGAAACGGAGTTAATCATCTCTTTTACCGATACACCTGAAAAGGAAAATTATTATGTCTTTGATTTTGACTTTGGAAATTTTCTCACTTCGGAAGATACTTTTTATGAAGGACAACCCTTTAGTTTTTCGTACTTTTATGATGAAAGTTTTGAGCAAGGAGCAGAAATAACAGTAAGCATTTTAGGAGCAAATGAAGACTTTTATAATTATATGACGTTATTGATTGAGCAAAGCGAAGGTGGCTTTGGACCCTTTCAAACTCCTGTAGCTACGGTTAGAGGAAATATTTTTGATGTTACAGGAATAGATAATATTAATCAATTTGATAATGTAGGTCAACCGGATAATTTTCCGTTAGGCTATTTTGCCGTTGTCCAATCTTTTACACAGACTTTAATTATTGAGTAACAGATGAATTTTAAAAAAACAACAGAGGAGGATTCACGATATAATCATTTGGAAAAAATGAGTGTTCTTGAATTATTGTCTCATATAAATGCCGAAGATAAAACCGTACCTCTTGCGGTTGAAAAAGCACTTCCCCAAATTGAAAAATTAAGTCAAAAAATAATTGAAAAATTAAATGAAGGCGGAAGGTTATTTTACCTAGGTGCCGGTACAAGTGGACGATTAGGCATTGTGGATGCTAGTGAATGCCCCCCAACTTTTGGCGTGCCTCACGAGTTAGTTGTAGGACTTATTGCAGGGGGAGACAGTGCTATAAGAAAAGCTGTAGAATTTGCAGAAGACTCAAAAACTCAAGGCTGGGAAGATTTACAAAAGCATCATATTTCTTCGAAAGATGTGGTAGTAGGAATTGCAGCATCGGGAACAACCCCCTATGTTATTGGAGCTTTGGACCAATGTAATAAAAACAATATTTATACAGGCTGTATTACTTGTAATGAAGGCAGTCCATTAGCAACTACAGCACAATTCCCTATTGTGGTTGTTGTGGGTCCAGAATTTGTTACTGGTAGCACTAGAATGAAAGCTGGAACGGCTCAGAAGTTAGTGTTGAATATGCTGTCTACAGTGACTATGATTCAGTTGGGAAAAGTAAAAGGAAATAAAATGGTCGATATGCAATTGAGCAATAATAAATTGGTCGATCGCGGCACCCGTATGATTATGGAAGCACTGGAAATTCAAGAAGACGAAGCAGAATTTTTACTAAAAAAACACGGCAGTGTTCGTAAAGCCATTGATACCTATAATGAAAGATCCTAATCAAAAATATACAGACAAAAAACTATTGGTAAAAGGGATTAAAAGAATGGCCATTTCCATTCCTTTATTGGTCCTAACCACATACATATTAACGTTTGCATTTTTAAATAAAGAAACTATACCTCTCTACGTATTTCTTCCATTGGGCATTATACTTATGGGGATAACTATTTATTTAATCTTTGATGGATTAAAAAAAATATTATCTGCTGTTTTTGATAAATAACTCTTAAAAAAGTTTATTCAGTTTTCAAAATTCTAACAGAGTTTTCCCCACTTTCTGAAACTATTTTCACGATATAAACTGCGGAAGCTAACTTAGATAAATTAATAGATACAGAATCTGTATCAACTTTCTGTGTTAACACTATCTGTCCCAATAAATTATATATTGTAACACTTTTTAACACTTCAGAAAATTCAATATTTACATAGTCTGAAATAGGGTTAGGGTAAATTGTAAGCCTATCTAAATCAAAATCACCGTTATTCAAAACGATTAGAGTGATCGTTACGGCAAAAGGCTCGCTTAAACAATCATCTACAATATTTACCGCCCAATAGGTAGTAGCATCTTCTAAAAGTGTGGTGTTTGATAGCGGATTTGTTCCAGCTAGCGCATCAGCTTCAGTAGCAAACCAAGTGACGTTAGGTGGAGTAATGACAATATCATCTAATGTTGCACCTTCATTAAAAGTTTGATTAGCTTCACCGGTAGGCGTAGGTGGTGGTGTGCATAAAATAGTAACGGTCACTGCAAAAGGTTCACTTAAACAACCTCCAACTATATTCACAGCCCAATAGGTGGTTGCATCTTCTAACAGCGTATTTCCTGCAAGTGGATTTGTATTCGCCAATGCATCTGCTTCTGTTGCAAACCAAGTAACATTAGGAGGTGTAATGACAATATCATCTAAGGTAGCTCCCTCATTAAAAGTTTGATTAGGATCACCTGTAGGAGTTGGTGGTGTAGTACAAGGCGACAAATCCAGTCTTCCAAAAAATTGACTTGAGCTACCAGAAATAGAGTTGGCGACTCCGGTTCCTGGGTTCAAAATATAAACCCCAGAGCCATTAGAAATTAAAATATTTCCATCGCCTAATTGCGCCACACCTCTTAAACTTCCTTGGGCTCCCCAATAATTTAATATCGACCCATCACTCTCGGCAAATTCATACAAACCAGAAGAATTAGCGCCGGCAGTACTAAAAACAGCTGCATACACAGAATTATTTGCTGTACTTTGTTCTATTTGTTGAATAAAATTAACCACTCCAGTTCCTACGATATCTCCTAAAATAGCACCACTATAATCTCTACGTTCAATTTTAGACTCTGTTGCTCCAATATATGAAACATAGACTTCCGTACCAGTATCAATAATATCAAAAGAGGAACCTAAACTTGAAGTATCAAAAAAGCCAAGGTTTGTACCATTCAAATCAAAACGAACAATTGAATCTCCCGGGGCTCCATTATTACTGCCCGCATTGGTAACCCAAACTTCGGTATCATTTACAACTGCCATTCCCTTTATATTATCTAAGCCACCACTTATTGTGCTAATATAATTTCCATCTAAATCAAATCGATCTATTCGATCTTCAATTTGGTCACTTATCCAGATTTCCTCATTAACCTGAATAATTCCCTTAGGAGTACCTTGATTCAAAGGAGTCAAATCAATAAAAGTTGGATCTACTATACTTCCATTATTTGGGTCGAGTAAAACAACAAATGGCTCTTGTAGCATGGCTATTCTTTCCTGAGCATTTATAGATGAAATACTAACAAAAAGAATTAATAATAATGTAAGTGAAGAGAGATATTTCTGTTTCATAAAATGATTATTTAGATGAATTGAAATATACAAAAAATAGTATAAAAAAACCCCTCCAAGTTATTTGGAGGGGTTTT
>TARA_R110002074_G_scaffold19473_3_pt1 | contig 49948 bp, 48 predicted proteins | sample TARA_R110002074 | Tara Oceans TARA_R110002074 (sample SAMEA4397215) | marine metagenome | biome: Polar Biome; feature: [MIX] marine epipelagic wind mixed layer (ENVO:01000061); material: water (ENVO:00002006), including particulate matter (ENVO:01000060) such as... | depth 10-100 m
AGTCCTCGGACTTTGCAGCACTCCACATACTCCGTAGTTACACCAGACGTCTGGCGTCCGACGCTAGAGGCATTCGCTACCGCTCACACTGGATCCCCGATCGGGGTCGGGGATGACGTAGTATGGTGGTGTCATCCGCAATGCTCCCGTACCGTCACCCAACACGTTCCCAATCCGTCATCCTCAACGTTACCAACCCGTCATCCTCAACTCGATTGAGGATCCAGAGCCCTCGAACTTTGCAGCGGGGACCGTCACCTATAACAAAGGTCTTTGCGTATGATTAGTCTGATATCGGGTACTAATAATCAGCCAAACACCTAAGGTCTGGCGTCATGGGCTAAATACATTCGCTTAAAAAACCGCTTTTCCACAGATTTAAAATAATAAAAACCACCTCACAACGACTCACCTTTCACATAATGTGTAAAAGTTTTTCACTAAATTACATTTATTAAAAGCTGTGTCGTTAAACTGGCGAAATTATTCATACGCATGCATTCATGCTCTTAGCTATTTATTAATTATGGGGGAAATCTAATTGAAGACGCTTGTATATAAGTCTATTAGGCGCAGGAAAACCTGCCTATTTAATAAGCAAGAAATTAGCAGATACAAAAAAAAGGTGGCAGGAACGCCCAGAGTTCTATTCCAATACTCACTTCCTGTGTGCATGACCGTTCCTTGGTCAGCGTCCCTGCCAAGTGCCCATCCTAGGCAAAACTAAGTGTACCGCTGAAAGAAATAAATGCAAATAATAATTACCACACCTTTATTCATCAGAATAATTACGGTGAATATTAATCAGCTCAGTATCAACTAAAATATTATTAAAAATAATTCGCCATGATTTTATAGGTAGTTGATATTTAAAATATCGAAAGTAAATTTAATTGGGATAATAGAATTTAGCTCTCAGCTATGTTGTATGTAAATCTTTGTCAACGAACGAAAGCCAAAGCTATATATCTATGGAGCTAACCGCAAGACAAGTGAATGCTTATTCAAGCGTCTTGCCGCGTAGACAAACAATACGCAAGGTGTTTCGACTGCTTATAAACTCACTAAAAGTAGGCAGGCTTCTTGGCTACCGTAGAGCTCGGAATCATTTCAGGTGCCGAGCCAAATAGCTTAGAAGTAAAGGTGTATTCGAAGAAAACGGCTATCGCTCGTACTTATCACTACATAGCCGCCGGTATCAGGGTATTTGTTCCGCACGCGAGATTAGGCGCAAGCTATGCATTATTTTAGTAGTAAGACTTCGCCTACTTGTTCTTTGCTGATTTCTGCCAGCATTTCACTCAGTGTTTGCTCTGTGCGGGCGCAGTACCATTCATTGTTTTGCCAGCTATAGTGAAATCCACCTGAGCGCGCGGCTAACCAGAGTTCTTTGCTTGCACTCTGACGACTGAATATTAAGGCGCTGCCGTCTGGGCATTGCAAGGTGAGTACGCCCCCGCTTATTTCACAGTCTACGTCGGCTTCTAAGTCGTCAATGGCGTCTTCGATCGTTGTATATAGCTCGTCAATATTGTCGTTGAATTCAACTTCGTTCATTTTGTGTGCCCAGTATTCAGCTTACAGTTAGGAATCTTGACGGCAGTATACTAAGGCTGTGCTCGATCCGCATACCACGACAAGCATTGGGCTTGTTGCGCGAGCTAGGTATAATGCGCGACACAGTTATTTTCGGGATATTGTTATGGTCAGCATTCGCACGTTTATATTGTGCAGCGTGGTTCTATTGGTCGCCTGCGGCCAAACCGGCCCACTTACGCTGCCAGACGACAATGACAAGAAGACGGATGTCGAGACCACTGACTCACCCGCCGTGAGCCCCGATCGTCAGCAAGCCACCACCGATACGGCGACGACGTCGCCTACAGAGTAAATTTCTATGTCTCCATTTCAATACATCAACGGCGAACTACACGCCGAGGCTGTGCCACTGAGCAAGATTGCCGCCGAGTTTGGCAGCCCATGTTATGTGTATTCCCGCGCCTATCTTGAGAAGCGGTTCACTGAATACACCGACGCCTTAGCCGGCCAAGACCATTTGGTCTGTTATGCCGTGAAAGCCAATTCCAATATTGCGGTATTGAATGTACTGGCGCGGCTTGGCGCCGGCTTTGATATTGTTTCCAGTGGTGAACTAGAGCGGGTGCTGGCCGCTGGTGGCAAACCTGAACACATCGTCTTTTCAGGCGTTGGCAAAACCGCCCCAGAAATGCAGCGCGCACTTGAAGTGGGTATTCACTGCTTTAACGTTGAATCAGAGGCCGAGTTAGAGCGCCTGAATAGCGTTGCCGCCGCAATGAACGTCGTTGCGCCAATTTCACTGCGTGTTAATCCCGATGTCGACGCCAAAACCCACCCCTATATTTCAACCGGTTTGCGCGATAACAAATTCGGTATTGATATTGAGCGCGCCCCAGAGGTTTACCGTCGCGCCGCGGTGCTAGCAAATATTGAAATCAAAGGTGTCGACTGCCATATCGGCTCTCAACTTATCGATACCAGCCCGTTTTTAGATGCACTGGAGCGGGTCTTAAAGTTAGTTGATGTGTTGGCAAGTATGGACATCACTATCTCCCATCTCGACCTTGGTGGCGGCCTGGGTGTTCGCTATCGCGATGAAACCGCACCGGTCACCGGCGACTACATTCGCGCGATTAGAGAAAAGTTGGGTGACCGCCAAGTTACCCTGATGTTTGAGCCGGGACGCTCAATTACCGCCAATGCCGGTGTTTTGCTGACTCGAGTCGAATATTTAAAGCTCAACGAGCATAAAAATTTCGCCATCATCGATGCCGCAATGAATGACATGATTCGGCCCTCACTCTATTCGGCGTGGATGGACTTAATGGCCGTCCGCCCCCGTGAAGACGGTGTTCTGCGCCACTATGACTTCGTCGGACCGGTGTGTGAAACCGGCGATTTTCTGGCCAAAGATCGTGAACTTTGCATTGAAGAAGGGGATCTACTGGCACTAGCGTCAAGCGGCGCCTATGGATTTACCATGAGTTCCAATTACAATAGCCGAGGACGTGCAGCTGAAATTATGGTGGATGGCGACAAATACCACCTAATCCGCGCGCGAGAAACTGTCACCGACTTGATGCGTGGCGAAACTGTGTTGCCCTGAGACGAAGAGGACGCTGTTCACTTAGCACTCTCACATAATGGCATCGCGCCCGCATCGTTAATCAGCGCCATCGGTGAGGCGCACCACAGGGTTTTACGATGCAGTTACGCTTTACCAAAATGCATGGCCTGGGCAATGATTTTGTTGTTATTGATCTCATTACCCAGCGTTTCAAGCTTAAGCCACACCATATTCGCAAAATTGCCGATCGGCATTTTGGCATTGGCTGTGATCAAGTTCTTACCGTTGAAATTCCAACTCAACCGGATGTCGACTTCTGCTATCGCATTTACAATGCCGAAGGCAGCGAAGTTGAGCAATGCGGCAACGGCGCGCGCTGCTTTGCTCGCTTTATTCGCGATAAAAGACTAACCGGCAAACAAAAAATTAAAGTAGAAACGCTGGCTGGCATTATTGAGCTTGAGTTGACGGAAAATCGGCAGGTCCGTGTGGATATGGGCGAGCCGATTTTAGATCCCAAGCGAATTCCCTTCACCGCAGATCAACAAGCCACAGATTACGCATTGGATATCGATGGCAGTGCGTGGCAGGTTGGCGCCGTGTCGATGGGCAACCCCCATGTGATTTTGCCGGTTGCTGACGTTGATACCGCGCCGGTAAAAAGTATTGGCCCGATTACGGAAAGCCACCCTCGCTTCCCGCAGCGTGTTAACGTTGGCTTTATGCAGCTTGTAGATCGCGACACCATTCGGCTGCGTGTTTTTGAACGCGGCGTGGGTGAAACCCTTGCCTGTGGCACAGGGGCTTGCGCTGCTGTGGTTAGCGGTATTGTGCAGGGCAAATTAAACTCAACCGTGACCGTTCACCTTCCCGGTGGCAGCCTAAGTATTCGCTGGCAAGGCCCTGGGCAGCCCGTTATCATGACGGGACCAGCAACAACGGTTTTTGAAGGCCAGATACAAATATAGGACTCCCTGTGGACAGTGCAAGCCCGAAAAAAGACGGATTACCCAGCGAAAGTGAAGTCGCACGTTATCTGCGCAACCATCCCGGTTTCTTTCTAAATAATGAAGACTTGCTTACCGAGCTTAAAATCACCCACAAAACGGGAAAGGCGGTCAGCTTGCTAGAACGGCAGGTAGAAGTATTGCGCGAGCGCAATATGGATATGCGCGGTCGTATCAGTGGCATGTTAGATAATGCGCAGCGCAATGACATGCTATTTGAACGCAGTAAAACGCTTATTTTGTCGCTGATTGAAGCACGTCGGGCCGAAGAGTTAAGCAACACCCTTTGCCGCCATCTGGTAAGCGATTTTGAAGATATCGACTACGCGAGTTTGATTATATTTGCCGATCCCAATCGGGTCGGCGGCAACTCGTTGCGGGTGGTCAGCCCAGAACAGGCCCACACGCAGATCGGCAGCCTATTGCGCGGTAAAAAATCGGTATGCGGGGTATTGCGCGGCGAGGAACTGAGCTTTCTATTTGGCAAACACGCCGATCACATAGGATCAGCGGCGCTTATGCCGATCCAGCCCGGCAATATTGACGGCGTTATCGCCATTGCCAGCAAAAATCCACAGCATTTCAAATCCAGCATGGGTACGATATTTTTAGAGTATATCGCCGATGTTGTGAACCGCACGCTGCCAAAATTGATGAAAGGGCCGTTTCTGTAAGAGCGAGTCGGGAGTCGGAAGTCGGGAGTCGGAAGTCGGAAGTCGGAAGTCGGAAGTCGGATAGCATCTGGCGACGGAGACCCGGCGCCAAGCTAGGGCTTTATATTAAAGCCGCTTTTGACCTTTCGTCCGACGTCAGACTTCCACCGTCAGACTAAATATCCTGACAGTGACTATCCATAAAACGCCGCATTAGCTTCAAGTATTCAGCCCGCCCCAAATGCACAATATGATTACCGGGAAACCAGTGCAAATGGGATTCTGGCCAATGCGCATGCAGTAATCTAACAAAGCGCGGCGGGGTAAATCGGTCACCCGCGCCGCCAATTATCATCACCCGGTCCGGGTCAAGCTTAGGCTGATAACTTAGGGGGCTGTGTATTGCTAAGCCTCTACGCAACTCCAAAGGCGTCAAACCGGTGCGCTTGCCGATAAGATCCATTACGCCACCCGTCGGCACCCAGCTGCGCATAGTATCTACCGGTGCAACCAAGGGTGAGTTTGGGATACAAAATGCCAGGCGCGGCTCTACCACCGCCATTACCGAGCTTAAGTAGCCACCTAAACTCAAACCACTGATTCCAACATGGGGTGCACCGCGCTCATACAAGTAATTTACCAACACCCTCAGGTCGGTCACCGCTTGCAACATGCCTTCGTTCAGCTGCGAAAAACCGCCGGCGAACAATCCATACCCACTAAAAGGGTGATAGCGCTCCGCTCGGTCGCCGTGAAAGGGCTGGGTCATTAGGACGACATCGTAGCCGTTGTCGTAAAACCATCTTAGGGAGAAAAATAAACTATTAAAGCCGTACCAACTTTCGATCACCCCGTGCACAAAAATGAGCGTCGGCCGCGGTCCAGCTGGGTGGGTCCAGTATTGTGCTCTAGCGGTGCGATTGCGCTTATAACTTAAATAGCTGTCATTCAGATCAGGGTTTAACGGTGTAAATGGACTTTCAAATCGCAGTTCTACGGCGGGGATATCTTTGGGCTTATAGCCAAACTTAGACATTTTATGTTCTGTAATATCGACCTTCGGTGGCGGTAAAAACACAAGGTCAACATCGCGTTGTTCCGCTAATTTCGCATAGAAATCCATCCACTCGCGCTCGCGGGCCATGCCATCACTCTTCAAGAGCTGAGGCAATAATGTACCGGAAATCACTAGCGACAAGCCGGTGCGCATAATGCGATCCATTGCCGCGGTGCCATATACTTTAAAGGGGTATTCACTATCGAGCTCAGTGCCATCAGACTGGCAATAGAAATCGTCCGGTAAGCTGCGCCACCAAGGTGGTGAATTTTTTACCGGCTGCAAGGCGGTTTTTACCATAAAATGTGTCTCTACCGATTGTCTGTTTTTCTTACTAGGCTTAAGCCGCAACCCGCTTTATTTAAAACTAAGGTGCTTCGACACTTATTTGCCTGTCACTATTATGAAAAAAACGCCGATTTAGGCGCGAAGTTCAAATATTGTGTGAACGGCCCTAGTTGTACCATACTTTTTAAACCTAGGTCTTGAGCGCAAGTAAAAACCGAATGATACGCGGCATGTCCACCTCGGTATCAGGCTGTTAAGATTCCCCTTCGCAGCCATCAATTAGACCGCTCACATGAAAAACATAAAATTACTGTGTTTCGACTTAGATGACACTTTATGGTTAAGCAAACCCGTCATTGAACAGGCCGAGCAGGTTTTTTACGCCTATCTAGGAACTGTCGCACCGCGACTCACTGAACGCTTTAGTCCAACGTCACTTCGCGCTCATCGCCTGGCTTTTCTGGATAGCCACCCTGAGTTCAAGCATCAAATTTCACAGTGGCGTATCGCTAGCTTAAGCGACGCTTTAGCGATCTGTGGATACCGCCATCAAAGCGCCACAATTGCCCAGCAGGCCTTTTCTGTATTTCTTGCAGAGCGGCAAAAAGTGACCCTGTTTCCACATTGCGAAACCATTCTCGGCGAGCTAAGTAAGCAGTATATGTTAATCAGTCTCACCAATGGCAACGCCGACCTCGGAGTGCAAACCATTGGCGGATATTTCAGTGCCAGCTACCAAGCAGAGGATGTCAATGCAGCTAAACCAAGCGCGCCGCTATTCTTAAAAGCCTTAGGTGTTGCCAACTGTGACCCTCACGAAGCCATTCATATAGGTGACCACGTGATTGATGATATCAGTGGAGCGAAAGCGCTTGGCTTACACGCCATTCAAGCTCGACTAAAGCCGGACTCACCAGCACCCCATGAGTTAGCTGATACGCACTTTAGTGATTGGCGGGAATTGCCCAGCAAAATAAAGCAACTAGCTGGCCGCTAGTTGCTGACAGATACCTTTACAAGAACAAATCAGTAACTATCTGATTCTGTATCGATATCGTTTAAGTTGCTGCGCATATGCGGATCTAGATGCTTTATTTCACCGCCAATGGCGAGGAAAGCCTCTACATCTTTGGCGAGCTGCTCACGCATACGATCATGCACAGTAGGTGCGGACACATACTGTTGAGCACCTGAAGTTTGATTATCTGTACTACGATTACGCGACCCCATACGACCTCCTCCCGGAAATAAGAATCCCGCGTTTACGAGGCGATTTATACTTGTATACAAGGCTTTTTGGCAAGAGGGGGATTAGAGTTTTTTGTTATTACGAGCAAATCTCGTCATCACTTTTTGAGCTATAAAAACCACTGCCCCAAAAAAAAAGGGTGACCTAAGCCACCCCCACACTTATCTAACATATTGCTAGATAGCGTCTTCGCCGGTTTCCCCGGTGCGGATACGAATAACTTGCTCGAGGGCTGTCACGAATATCTTGCCATCACCAATTTTGCCAGTATTCGCTGCCTTAGTAACCGTATCGATCACTTTCTCGACAAGGTCATCAGACACCGCAATTTCTAATTTCACTTTCGGCAAAAAGTCGACCACATACTCCGCGCCGCGATACAGCTCGGTATGCCCCTTCTGACGACCAAAACCTTTGACTTCGGTTACCGTAACCCCCTGCACACCAATTTCTGACAATGCGGCACGGACATCATCTAATTTAAACGGTTTGATCACCGCACTGACTAGTTTCATCGCAGATTCTTCCTCTTGCTTTTATGATAACGGGGCTCAAATTAATGTAGCAGCGATGGCGGTTATAACGCGACTGACGTATAGAAAATAGAATTTACACTTGGGTAAATGACTATTCCGAGCACAGCCGGCATCGAAAATGCCGAACGCAGTAATTAATAAGAACGTAAAAAGGATAATTACCTGCCCTTAAGTTAGCTCAGGCAACACGGGATTTGCAAGGTGATACCTGCTTTTGCCTTAAAAAAGCCGAGGAAAGCGGAGATAGTCTAGCTACAGGTGGTAGATGGGGCATCCGCGCTGCCTATCGCTACGCTAGATGGGAGATGGAAAACGCTTTTTTCGCTTCGTTTACCTTGGATACTCGGCCGTAGCCGAGTATGACGGAGGTTTGGTTTGTGTGCTCGACGGTAGCCGAGTTCGGCGCGGGTTTAGTTTGAGTGCTCAGTCGCTGCCTGTATGGCGTGCTTGCGCTCGCAATGCAGGCCTCTGCAGTCGCCATCCTCGACCCCGATCGGGGATCCATAAATCTCGAGCTTTGCGCTGTTTCGTAGGCCGAGAAAAGCAAAGTGCCTAAAACCGCCTTTGCGTCTCACCTCTCCCGTCAAATATCCCGCAAAAAAAGGGCGCTCAATAGAGCGCCCTAACAATCACCAAACGGGGGAGACTTACTTGTTGGTGAATTCCGGATAAGCTTCCATACCGCATTCAGAGAGGTCGACACCTTCGTACTCTTCCTCTTCTGTTACGCGCAAGCCCATAACTGCTTTCAAGATACCCCAGATCACCAGGCTGGCCACGAAGGTCCATGCGAAGATCACGAAAGCACCGTAAATCTGATTACCGAAAGTGGCGTCGCTGTTGTTGAATGGCACTGCCATCACACCCCAAAGACCGACCACACCGTGGACAGAGATCGCACCCACTGGATCATCGATTTTAAGTTTGTCCAGAGCGAGGATTGAAAACACAACCAACACACCGCCAACCGCACCGATTAAGGTAGATATCACTGGATCAGGAGATAGTGGATCAGCAGTAATCGCAACTAGACCAGCCAAGGCGCCGTTAAGTACCATAGTTAAGTCAGCTTTGCCGAACAACAAGCGAGCAACGATCAGTGCTGCAATCAAACCGCCACTTGCCGCTGCGTTGGTGTTTACAAATACTTGCGCAGTTGCGTTGGCTTCTTCGATGTTAGACACCATCAGCTCAGAACCACCGTTGAATCCGAACCAACCCATCCACAGGATGAAGGTACCCAATGTCGCCATTGGCAGGTTTGCACCTGGAATCGCATTAACGTGGCCATTCTCGCCGTACTTGCCTTTACGAGCGCCAAGCAGCAGTACACCAGCCAGTGCTGCAGAAGCACCACACATATGCACAATGCCGGAACCTGCGAAGTCAGAGAAACCTGCTTCAGACAAGAAACCGCCGCCCCAGCTCCAAGAACCTTGTAGCGGGTAGATAACGCCAGTCATCACGACAGCAAAAGCCAAGAAAGCCCACAGCTTCATACGCTCTGCCACTGCACCCGACACGATAGACATAGCTGTTGCTACGAATACCACTTGGAAGAAGAAGTCAGAAGAACCTGAATAGTAAGTATCGCCATTTGACGCTAGCACTTCTTCAACAGTCGCATCTGCGATTGAGTTGCCGAACCACGAGTCTGGCAATATGCCGCCTTCAGAACCACCGTACATGATTGTGTAGCCACACAATAAGTACATGGTACAAGCCACCGCAAACAACGCGATGTTTTTAGTTAAGATTTCTGTGGTGTTTTTTGCACGAACCAAACCGGCTTCGAGCATGGCAAAACCTGCTGCCATCCACATTACGAACGCGCCCATAACCAGGAAGTAAAATGTGTCCAGGGCGTACTTGACCTGTATGATGTCTTCCATCACATGCCCTCCAAAGGGAAAGAGATAAGTCTTTTAATTAAATTAGTTAATACAAATTGCAACGGCTTTATTAAATGGCTTCTTCGCCAGTCTCGCCGGTGCGAATACGAATAACTTGCTCAAGCGCAGTGACGAAAATTTTGCCATCACCAATTTTGCCCGTGTTTGCTGATTTGCTAATTGCTTCGATGGTCGGTTCAACCGAGCCATCGGCTACAGCAACTTCGATCTTCACCTTCGGTAGAAAATCAACAACATACTCAGCACCACGATACAGCTCAGTGTGACCTTTCTGACGACCAAAACCTTTTACTTCGGTGACAGTTATGCCCTGTACGCCGATGTCTGATAGCGCTTCGCGCACATCATCGAGTTTGAATGGCTTGATAACAGCCGTAATCAATTTCATCGGAAATCTCCTATCAATATGCGTTAACACATGAGGAATAAGTTAAGAAATAGCTGGCGGCTTACGCCGCCAGCAGGGGTATTACATGTCGATTGGCAAGCTGTAAGAAACAACGAATTTCAAATCGTCATCGTTATCTTCATCAATCATTTGGCTGAAAGTGAAGCTAACTTTGTCGTTGTATGCATACGAAACATCGAAATGACTGTAGTTTGCGTCTTCATCTTTGTTGTCAGTACCACCAGCCAAGAAAGAGAAGCTGCCTACGTCGTAGCCCAAGGTGTAGTAAAAATAGCCTGGAGCGCCAGCGATGTTGTCATAGATAGTCAGGCTAACTGGACCTGCACCCAAACCTAAGATTATTTCGCTCAGGTCGCCGAAAGTATCGCCATTGTCAGCGAAACCAGCAGAGGCACCTGGGTATACGTAGTTCCAAACACTCAGATCAATGCTGATAGGACCGGCTTGAGTTGCGAAACCGGCATAGTAGTCAACTTCTTGACCGTTAGTATCGTCGCCACTTGACCCCCAAACACCGGCGTAAAAACCACCAGTGCTATAGGTCAGGTCACCAGAAACAGCCGGTGAGCCATCGCTAAGATCAAAGCCACGCCACAAATACATGCTAGCAACGCTGACACTTGCACTCAGCTCTGCTGACGCAGGGGCAGCAACCATAGTCATTGAAGCAGCTGCAACGCTTGCAGCGATTAAGGTTTTCATTGTTTTCATGTTGTTAGTCTCCACTAAGGTATAAGAAAGTGATCAAGCACTATCCTGCTCAAGCTTTAGCACTTTCAATGCCAACTATGATTTTTATTTTTAAAATCAATCACTTATACAAAACACGATCAATAAATTTTATTATTTGGTTAATGATGTATTACGAGCCCTCCTTTGTGAGTTTGAATACGCTCAAATATAGAGCACTTTCAAAAAATGTCTTATTTTTATGCATCATAACCATGCAAATTTATTATGAAAGGAAGCGATTAGCAGCAAAGAGGAATTAAAAAAACCATCAACATATACAATAAAAACAGTAGCTTAGACTTAAAATGGCACCACAATAGACATCTGCACCAGACCCGCCTCATCAAATTGCACCAAATTTGATCACTCGCACCATTTACCGGCGGATACACCAACAAACGAACGACCAAAACGAAAAAAGGGTGCCGGATGGCACCCTTTTCTATTAATTCTTAGCAGCCATATTATTGAGCTGTAGCAGCGGCCTCCAACTTGTCTACGCGCGCACGCAAACGTTCAATTTGGCGCTGCAATTCCAGCAATGTCGTTGCTGGAGATTTAACATCAACTGCCTGCGCTGACGACAAAATGAGCTGATCTACCAAAATACGCCCAGGATTACCTGCCGAACCAGCCGAACCGGGGCTACCAGCCAAACCACCATCACCGCCTTCAACCCATTTCCGGCCACCTGTTAAGGTCTTTCTATTGATATAGTAACCGCCCGTGCCAACACCACCAGAACCCGCATCGCCACCGTCGCCTCCCGCAGCACCTTGATTATCAATTTTTATTCGCGCAGCAATGTCATCGCCACGACTTACTTTTGACAATACTTGATAAAGAATCGTCACGTCACCACCACGGCCGCCCTGACCGCCGTCGCCACCATTGCCGCCCTCACCAGCAGGAACACCATCACAATCTTCATTCACATCTGCGCCATCTCCGCCAGCGCCACCACTACCACCAGCACCGCCGTTCGCTAGCACATAAAGATCACCTAGCGATTCGAGCCCAAGCTGTAATCTAATAGCGACACCGTCACCACCATCACCGCCGTTCCCACCAGCTATGCCATCTGAGCATTTTGCGCCGACACTACTTGATGTACCTGCCTCACCCTCAACACCGTTACCATCGATCACCACACCCTTACCTATAAAGGCATGCCGCGCCTGCACTCGCCAATCGCCAACTGCAGGGGCGAATGTGATTTTAGCGCCATCGCCAATATGGAGGTTTTCTAGCACTAATTCTTGTTGATCAATACCGACAACATAGGTTTTGCCAGCAGGAATAGTGAGGTCGGCGGCTAGCCCCGCAAGCGGTGTCAACGCCAAGGCAAGTACAGCAAGGTGTTTCATGAGCAATGTTTCCTTAAACGGGTGGCAGAAAAACAGACGGTTGAGAAGCATAGACTGAAAAGCCGAGGATAAAACAAAAATAGGCGCTATTGGGCAAAGTGACAACGCAGCTAGTTTTTCAACCGGCGCTAGTATAAACCTTGGAGTCACACGGTCATATGACGGCGTACATCTTCTTCCACCATTTCGTCACCGCGACCGGAGAGAATGACCTCGCCGCGATCCATAACCGCGTAGTTGTCTGCTAAGGCTCGCGCGAAATCGAAATATTGCTCAACTAGCACAATAGCCATCTCGCCCTGCTGGCGCAAAATACTGATGACATTCTGAATGTCTTTAATAATAGAGGGCTGAATACCTTCGGTTGGTTCGTCCAATACAAGCAAGCGGGGCCGAGTAATTAAAGCTCGCGCAATCGCCAGCTGCTGTTGCTGACCACCAGACAAATCCCCACCGCGTCGTTTCAGCATACTTTTTAGCACCGGAAACAAATCAAATATTTCTGGGTTGATACTCCGCTGACTGCGTTTTAAGGGGGCATAGCCGGTGTATAAATTTTCCTGAACTGTAAGCTGCGAAAACACCTCTCTACCCTGTGGGACATAGGCTATACCAGCACGGGCGCGATCCGCCGGGCCCATGCTACTTATGTCTTTGTCTTCCCACATAATCGTGCCGCCACGGATCGGGTGACGGCCGGTGATCGCCCGCGCCAAACTCGACTTGCCCACACCATTACGACCCAGTATGCACGTCACCTTGCCCTTCTCTGCAACTACATCCACCTTTCGCAGCGCCTGACTGGCGCCGTAATACAGATCAATTTCATTTACGATCAACATATCAGCGCCCCAAATACACTTCGATAACACGAGGATTAGCAGACACCACCTCAAGGCGACCCTCAGCCAGAACGCTGCCCTCGTGCAATACGGTGACCTTGCTATCTAGCGCTTTAATAAAATCCATGTCGTGCTCCACCACCACCACGGTATGGTCTTTGTTTATCTCTTTTAGCAGCGCGGCTGTTTCCATGGTTTCGTGGTCGGTCATCCCTGCCGCCGGTTCATCGACCAACAACAACTCCGGCCCTTGCACAATCAACATGCCAATCTCCAACCACTGCTTTTGACCATGGGACAAACTGCCGGCAATATCGCCGGCCTTTTCCTTAAGTCCCACCAGCTTAATCACATCATTTATTTTATCGGTCTGATCGCTGCTGAGCTTATGAAACAAGGCATGTAAAACACTGCGTGTGCCCGCCAGTGCCAACTCGACGTTTTGCCACACGCTCAGAGTCTCTACCACCGTAGGCTTCTGAAACTTACGTCCAATACCAAGGTTAGCGATATCCGCCTCGTCGTATTGCGTGAGGTCGATGCTGTCGCGGAATCTAACCTGCCCAGAATCTGGTCGGGTTTTGCCGGTGATAATATCCATCATGGTGCTTTTGCCCGCGCCATTGGGGCCGATAATGGCGCGCAGCTCGCCGGGCGCGATATCCAGCGATAAATTATTGATCGCTTTAAAACCATCAAAACTTTTAGTCACACCATTGAGATACAACATGCTCTGCATCTCTGCGCTGTGAAAGCCGGGACTTTTTACCACTGCACTCATGACTTTGCCCCCTGCTCCGGTGTCGACGTTGCGTTGTTTTCGGCTCGGCGTTCGCGTATTTGCGTCACGACGCCGACAATGCCTTTCGGTAAATATAAAGTGCTAATAACAAACAGTGCCCCGAGCATAAACAACCACACTTCAGGAAAGGCACCGGTGAAATAGGTCTTGGCATAATTAACGGCAACCGCGCCAATTACCGCACCAAACAAGGTGCCCCGCCCACCGATAGCAACCCAAATCACAATCTCGATAGAGTTGATCGGGCCAAACTCTCCGGGGTTAATAATGCCCACCTGCGGCACGTATAAGGCCCCAGCGATACCCGCAAGAATCGCCGATACCACAAACACAAATAGCTTGTAGTGCTCAACTCGGTAACCCATAAAACGGGTGCGACTTTCCGCGTCGCGAATGGCGACCAGCACGCGACCATATTTGCTTGTCACAATAGCCCGGCACAAAACATACGCCCCCGCCACGCTCAATGCCGACAAAGCAAACAACACACAACGAGTCACATCAGACTGCAAACTAAAGCCCAAAATATCTTTAAAATCGGTCAAGCCGTTATTGCCACCAAAACCCATGTCATTGCGGAAAAATGCCAGTAGCAAGGCGTACGTCATGGCCTGGGTAATAATCGACAAATACACGCCGGTAACGCGCGACCTAAATGCCAGCCAGCCAAACACAAACGCGAGCGCGGCAGGCACCAAGGCAACCATAAACATGGCAAAGAAAAAGTTATCAAAGCCGTACCAATACCACGGCAATTCCGTCCAATTTAGAAATACCATAAAATCTGGCAGTTCTGCGTTGCCGTAGACACCACGCTCGCCAATCTGACGCATCAAGTGCATGCCCATGGCATAGCCACCCAAGGCAAAGAAGGCGCCGTGACCCAAACTGAGAATGCCGCAATAACCCCAAACTAAATCCAGCGCTAAGGCGAGCAAGGCATAGCAAAGATACTTGCCAAGCAAGACCACAACATAGGTGGGAATATGTAAAAAGCTGCCAGCTGGCATTAGTAAATTACATAGGGGAACAAGTACAGTTATCGCCAATAAAGCCGCAATCAAGTAGCGTCCCGCTTTATCGGCCAAGAGCAATCTGCCGATGGCGCTGCGCTCGAATATTTTTGAATTTATCATTGCCGATTAATCCTCTACCGAACGACCTTTCAGGGCAAACAGTCCCCGCGGCCGCCACTGAATAAACAGAATGATGAAAACCAGCACAAATATTTTTGCCAGCACCGCACCTGCAAAAGGTTCCAAAAACTTATTGGCCACACCCAAGCTCATCGCCGCGAAGAAGGTGCCGAATAAATTACCTACGCCGCCGAACACCACTACCATAAAAGAATCGATAATGTAGGACTGACCAAGATTGGGACCAACGTTGGTCAACTGGCTCAAGGCAACACCGGCGATACCTGCAACACCGGAACCCAAGCCAAAGGTCAGCGCGTCTACCCAGCCAGTGCGAATCCCCATAGAATTTGCCATAGCACGGTTTTGCGTCACCGCTCGCATTTGCAGACCCACAAAGGTTTTCTTCAACAAAAACACCAGCATTAACAACACAACAAGACTGAAAATAATGATGTATAAGCGGTTATACGTTAACGACAATGCACCGTTGATTTCCCAAGAACCGCTAAGCCAACTCGGCGCGCTTACTGATTTATTCAGCGGCGAAAAAATACTTCGCACCGCTTGTTGTAAAATTAAGCTCACACCAAAGGTGGCTAATAAGGTTTCCAACGGTCGACCGTAGAGGTGTCGAATCACCCCGCGCTCAATGATTATACCGACCAGGCCCGACACCAAAAATGCGGCGGGTATGGCTACCACAATGGAGTAATCAATGTAATTTGGCATCAGCAACTGAATGACGTATGTCGTATACGCACCCAGCATCATCATTTCGCCATGAGCCATATTGATCACGCCCATGACCCCAAAGGTGATGGCCAACCCCACCGCGGTAAGGAGTAATACCGATCCTAAACTTAATCCGAAAAAAACATTTTCTACTAATTTGTACATCTCTGCCTCACCGCGCATTTCACTTAGCACCGCCGCGGCTGACTCTCTAACCAAGTCATCTTGTTCTAAATAATTTCCTTCGCTGTCTTTCAGTTGCATTGCGGCGAGAATCGACATCGCATCGCTATCCAGGGTGCCTCGGAAGGATTCAATTGCGTCTAAGCGCAATACTTGTTCTTCAGAATTCAGGTTAATCATCGCGGTCGCGATATTAAGAGACGCTAACACTTTTTTGTTAATCTCCACCGCTTTTGCACGTTCAATCGCATGTAGAAATTCTGGCGATGGGCTTCGTATCAAATCCTTGGCCGCACTCAAGCGCACCGCAACATCGTCGCTGCGCAATGACAACTCGGCTAACACGCCACGCAATACCGTGCGCAGTTCATTATTAATACTAATTTTCCTGACTTTTCTGCTGCCAATAACACCCAATTTTTCGCCATCGATAACAGATGTAATCTGATAACCATCCGGGTGGCTGAAGGCATATACCAGCTGCTCGTCGGCTTTGGTGTAATACAAGTCGCCATCCTGCAATGCACTTAGTACTTTTGCACGCTGAGGAAAGTTGGAATTGGCGATAAGATTAATGAGATTTTTTTTATCTGACGTCGAGCGAGCCGATATCAATTCATTGAGTAACAGCGCGTTATCCGCTGCGACTTCACTCTGTACTGGTGTAATTTGTTCCGCCTGCACTACCTGAACAACAAAAAGTGCGAGTACGACAAATACACGAAAAACGTGGCTGAGTTTCATGGAAACATCCATTGACGATCAAGGCCCCGACGCCTTTCAGCGGCGGGGCAACGTTGATAAAAGCGCCTCAGTAGAAGCGCTTTTTACTGGACTAGTAGTTTTGGCCTGAACACTTTTTAGTTTCAGTGTTGTAGTTACCGCACATGATTTTTGGATCTTGCCAATCCGCAATCAGCTTGGCACTTTCAGGCAGGAAGTCAGTCCATGCATCACCAGGTACGGCACCTTCAGTTTGCCAAACAATATCAAACTGGCCATTTTCCTGAATCTCGCCAATCAACACTGGCTTAGTCAGGTGGTGATTTGGCAGCATCGTTGCAACGCCACCAGTTAAGTTAGGAACGCTAATACCGATCAATGCAGAAGATACTTTATCTACATCTGTCGTTTTCGCTTTCTCTACCGCTTTTACCCACATATTAAAGCCGATGTAAGTCGCTTCCATTGGGTCATTCGTCACGCGCTTGTCGTCACCGATATACGCAATCCACTTGTCGATGAACTCATCATTAACTTCGGCATCTGCGCTCATGAAGTAATTCCACGCCGCGAGGTGACCAACTAGCGGGCCAGTATCGAAACCACTGAGCTCTTCTTCACCAACAGAGAATGCCACAACGGGAATATCTTCAGCAGACATACCTTGGTTAGCTAGCTCTTTGTAGAAAGGTACGTTGGCATCACCATTAATGGTTGAAACCACGGCGGTTTTCTTACCTTGTGACCCAAACTTCTTAATATCAGACACAATCGTCTGCCAATCAGAATGACCGAATGGCGTGTAATTGATCATGATGTCTTTTTCAGCAACACCCTTGCTTTTCAGGTAAGACTCAAGAATTTTGTTGGTAGTGCGGGGATAAACATAGTCGGTGCCCGCCAGTACCCAGCGCTTAACTGAGCCGCCGGCTTCGCTCATTAAATAATCAACGGCGGGGATAGCTTGTTGGTTAGGTGCAGCACCTGTATAGAAAACGTTTTTAGAGGATTCTTCACCTTCATACTGAACTGGGTAAAACATCAAACCGTTTAATTCTTCAATAACGGGCAATACCGATTTACGCGAAACCGACGTCCAGCAACCAAAGATGACATCGACCTTGTCTTTGTCTAGCAACTCTTTAGCTTTCTCTGCGAACAAGGGCCAGTTAGATGCGGGGTCTACAACAACTGCTTCTAATTTCTTACCTAAAATACCGCCTTTTTTGTTTTGATCTTCAATCAGCATCAACACGGTGTCTTTTAGTGTTGTCTCACTGATGGCCATCGTCCCGGAAAGGGAATGTAGTACGCCGACTTTAATTGTGTCTGCGGCTTGTGCAATCGAGGCGCTTAACGACAGCGTCGCGGCGGCCAACACAATACTGCTGTGTTTAGCGAAAGCCTTTATAGATTTAGGACTCTTCATGCTTAGCTCCATACTCTTTTTTTGTATATATCATTAATCTGCGCTATGCGATTAATGAACCCTGGCAAAACTCCCACCACTATCTGCAGAATTAGTGCCAACCACTGAATGGATATAAGAAACCGATGTAAAAACACCGTGTGGAAAGGTATTAAGACTAAGCAGTCAATGCGCGCTAAGAATAAGAACTGAACACCGAGGGAGCACAAGGCCGAGTGATCTTTCTGAAGAAGTGCAGTCGGGCGCACACTATTTGTGCGCCCGCACCAAAATAAACTTAATGCGATAGCAGCAAAAAGACACCAAAGCTGGTCGCAAAAACGCCGAGAGCTGACTGAAGAGAAAATTGCAAAGCGTGGTGATAACGCCCAGCCGCCGACAAGCCGCTACGTAGCGCCGCACCAACGCCCGCCATCGCTAAAATTAAGCCCGCATTAAACACCAATATATGCAGCATTCCTAAAGTTGGGCTTGCCATACCCGCGGCTGGAATGACCGCCAACAAGGGTGCCGAACCTGCACTACCATGGACCAAACCAACCAAAACGGCATTGTAGCTACGCGGCTGAGAGTCCGCCTGGTGTTGATGTTGTCTCCACAAATGCACAAACGTCATCGCACCAATCACAATCAACATCCACGCAACAGCGGCTTCTGCAATTGCACTAAACTGGATTGGAATTGCCGCACCGGCAAGTAGTACCAAGCTCGCGACCGCAATCACTGCTAGCCCATGTCCAAACCCCCAGTGCAGGGCAAAACGAAAACTATAACGGCCACCATTCTGACCGCTAATACCACTCACCGCGGCGATGTGATCCGCGTCAAACGCGTGTATCACACCAGCAGAAAAACCGAGTAGTAAAATACTTAATAAAGGTATTACTTCCATCATTCAGTATTACTCCCTGCCAGCGCATTGTTCATATTCATGTCACTTAGCGTCCCAACATACCTTGTTCAACGATAAAGCTGACAATGTCTGCAACGCCACTACCGTCCTTTAAGTTACTAAAAATAAATGGTTTGTCACCGCGCATTTTTTTGGCGTCTCTGTCCATCACACCTAGGTCGGCGCCAACCAAAGGTGCCAAATCGGTTTTATTAATGACCAATAAATCTGAACGGGTAATACCGGGGCCACCCTTGCGCGGAATTTTATCGCCTGCGGAGACGTCGATAACGTAGATGGTTAAATCAGATAATTCGGGGCTGAAGGTGGCCGCCAGATTGTCTCCACCACTTTCGATCATAACCAGTTCAAGGTCGGGAAAACGATTGTTTAATTCTGCCACCGCAGATAGATTCATAGAGGCGTCTTCGCGAATTGCTGTGTGTGGACAGCCGCCGGTTTCTACCCCAAGAATGCGATCTTGCGAAAGCACCTCGTGGCGCAATAAAAACTCCGCGTCTTCACGGGTATAAATATCATTGGTAATGACCGCGATATCAAAGCGCTCTCGCAATTCTGCACACAAGGTTTTAACTAAGGCGGTTTTTCCCGAGCCAACCGGACCGCCAATCCCAAGCCGCAAAGCAGGCTTTTTCATATTTCTTACTCCAACTCTAAAGATCAAAAATTTTGCTAAATTCTCGCGCTCTGCTAAGAGCGAAACAATCTTGAATACTGGGTCTCATGCTGCATCGAGGCCATGGCCAATCCTGGCAGGCCGGCGCCAATATCGTCGTCATTACACTTAAAGGCATCGGCAACCGTTTTTTCTAAACACGGCATCAAGGCCATAAGTAATCGCTGACCGTCGGTTTGCCCAAGCGGGACTAATTTAATTGCCGCTGCCGTCTGATTTTCCAGCCAGCTCCACGCAAATCCATACAAGGCATCATCATCATTTATATCGAAATACTGCGCCGCCATCGCAAAGCCTGTAGCAAAACTGATGGTTTCACCCTTGGGCCATTGCAAGGCTGCGGGCAGTTCCAGGGAAACCAATAGACGCAATAGCGCCTCGCCCATTTGCACATCTTCTAACAGCAATTCACGGGACTCCCTTGCCGCCTGCAATGTGTCGTTCCAATGCTGCACTGCTAGCACATCGCCTCGCCGCCACGCGGCTAAAAGCCGCAACATGACCGGCAGATCTAAACCGCCCACACTGTGACTCATGACTTCGCCAATCCAATCGACTGCGCCATTCATATCGCGAACCCAAGCGCGCTCTACCGCATACTCCAGACCTTGCGAATACGCGTAGGCGCCCACTGGCAATGCCGGACTAACCAACTGCATAAGGTGCAATAGTGGCTTAGCCATGGGCGTGCTCGTGGGAGTGGGCATGCTTGGCTTCGGGAGAATGGTCGTGCGAATGACCGTGGCCACCGCTACTGTGATATGCCCCATTTTCAGGGTGAAAGGTTTTATCGGTGACTAACACCGTAAGGCCCAAGCCTCGCAGCATATCGTCCAATACGTGATCGTGCTGATAGCGCAATTCGCCGACTTCAATTTGCAATGGCACATGGCGATTGCCCAAGTGATACGCTGCCTTGGCTAACAGTAAAGCATCGTCACTACGGACCTCTGACACGGTTTCTTCCGCCGCAACCACCAACACGTTCTCACCGCTGTTTGCGACAAGAATTTCGCCATCGGCGAGCACTTTGCCCCGCTCAACAAACCATGCGACATCTAAACCGCACAGTGTTTTTGCTCGGTAACGGCTGCGCTGCCGCTCCTGATAATTTAATACCAGGCGAATATCGCTAGTACCAACACCGAGCTTGTAGCATTCCAACATGGTTAAATCCTTATTCACACAGCCCCATTAAAACAGGCAGTACAATTGCGCTAACGGCAGCTCACTAGCGGGTTCACAAATCAACAACTGACCGTCTGCACGCACTTCATAGGTGTCGGGATCCACTTCCATCACCGGCTGATAATTATTTAGCACCATGTCGGCCTTGCTTACCTTGCGGCAATTTTTTACCGCGACTAAAGGTCGCTCCAAGCCCAGCTCGCTTGCGATATCCGCATCGATGGCCGCCTGACTCACAAAGCTCACCGAGGTCTGCACACAAGCTTTACCGAAGGCGCCAAACATCATGCGGTAATGCACCGGCTGCGGCGTGGGAATAGACGCATTAGGATCGCCCATCGGCGCTGCGGCGATGGCACCACCTTTAATAATCATCGACGGTTTAATGCCGAAAAACGCCGGCTTCCACAGTACCAAATCCGCCAGCTTACCCACTTCTATCGAGCCCACCTCATGGGAAATGCCGTGGGCTATAGCGGGGTTGATGGTGTATTTCGAAATATAGCGGCGGGCTCGAAAGTTATCGCTGCCATTGCTGTCTTCGGCGAGCGGACCGCGCTGTACTTTCATTTTGTGGGCGGTCTGCCACGTTCTGCACACCACCTCGCCGACCCGCCCCATGGCTTGGGAGTCTGACGAGATCATCGAGAACGCGCCGAGATCATGAAGAATATCTTCTGCCGCAATGGTCTCTTTGCGAATCCGCGAGTCGGCAAACGCGACGTCTTCCGGAATATTTGGATCGAGATGATGACAGACCATGAGCATATCCAAATGCTCGTCGACCGTGTTCACAGTGTAAGGCCGTGTTGGATTAGTAGAGGAGGGCAGTACATTGGCGGAACCACAGGCTTTAATAATATCCGGTGCGTGACCACCGCCGGCACCTTCGGTGTGGTAGGTGTGAATCGTCCGCCCTTTAAATGCGTCTAAGGTGTCTTCGACAAAACCCGACTCGTTCAAGGTGTCGGTGTGAATCGCCACCTGCACATCGTATTTTTCTGCCACGCTCAAACAGCAGTCTATCGACGCGGGGGTGGTGCCCCAATCTTCATGCAGTTTTAAACCCATGGCGCCGGCTTGTAATTGCTCTTCCAAGGCACCCGGCAAACTCGCATTGCCTTTGCCAAGAAAGCCCAAATTCATCGGAAAGCTTTCTGCGGCCTGCAACATTTTGCCGATATGCCAGGCACCTGGTGTGCAGGTGGTGGCATTGGTGCCGGTTGCCGGGCCGGTGCCGCCGCCCAACATGGTGGTCACGCCGCTCATCAGCGCTTCTTCAATTTGTTGGGGGCAAATAAAATGAATATGGGCGTCGATCGCGCCCGCCGTTAAGATTTGACCTTCGCCGGCAATAACCTCGGTACAGGGGCCAATAATAATGTCGATATCTGGCTGAATGTCGGGATTCCCCGCCTTGCCGATAGCAACAATACGGCCAGCTTTAATCGCGACGTCAGCTTTAACGACACCCCAGTGATCTAAAATCAGCGCATTGGTAATAACCGTGTCTGGGGTGAATTCGCGTCCTAGCTGGCTTTGCCCCATACCGTCACGAATAACTTTACCGCCGCCAAACTTTACTTCCTCACCGTAGGTGGTGAAGTCTTTTTCTACCTCAAGCCACAGTTCGGTATCGGCAAGACGAACCTTGTCACCTACCGTGGGGCCGTACATATCCGCATAGGCGCGGCGATCAATCGTCGTCATGATTTTGCCCCTGTTGCCGCGGTATCTAAAGCGCCCATCACGTCGCCACGAAAACCATACACTTCGCGCTTACCGGCCAAGGCCACTAACTCAACCTCGCGACTCTGGCCCGGCTCAAAGCGCACCGCTGTTCCCGCCGCAATGTTTAAACGAAAACCTCGGCTCGCCTCGCGGTCAAATTTCAGCGCCAAATTAGTCTCAAAAAAATGGTAGTGGGAGCCAACCTGAATCGGTCGATCACCGCTGTTTGCGACGTCGATCGTGCAGGTTTCGCGTCCCGCGTTCAGCACGATATCACCCTGCACTATTTGCATTTCACCTGGAATCATAAAGCCTCCCTTGCTGCAGCTAAGCGCTGCCAAATTCGTCAAACAATCGGATTGTGCACGGTCACGAGTTTGGTGCCATCGGGGAAGGTGGCTTCAACCTGTACCTCGTGAATCATTTCAGCAACACCGTCCATCACATCGTCGCGCCCCAGTACTTCGCGGCCTGCGCTCATCATCTCAGCCACGGTGCGGCCCTCACGGGCACCCTCCATCACTTCGGCGGAAATCAGCGCAATCGCCTCGGGATAATTTAATTTTAGGCCCTTGGCTTTGCGGCGTTCCGCCAGCAGCGCCGCCGTAAAAATCAATAATTTATCTTTGTCTCTAGGACTCAGTTCCATCGCTTAACTTCCCGTCTTTATCAATCTTGTAATCGCTAAATAGCGCTTAGGTATTCCAAATTCGCGGCGGACACGCCTTCCGTCCGTTTAATAAGGGCCGCAGTTGCGACCACAACCAAATAAAGCCTTTGCGACACTGCTCTGGTGAATCCCCTAAATAACGCGCCAGGAAAATATCGCGCTTTTGAGATAAGCCCCACTCCGCCGCCAACCAGCCTTTGCTAGCAACAAGCTCTGCTAAACCGTCTCGCAAGGTATCCATCACATCTTGATCACATTGCACCGTAGCAAATAGGGTGCCGCACACCGACATCCCACCCATCCCCCAGGGAGCGTCTAGCATTCTGCTGCCACCCAGCCATTCGGTGCGCTCGCTCAGGACAGGCACACCATCGCGACTGATAGCAATTTTCTGTAAGCAACGTCCGCGTCCAAAGCCCTCGCCACTGGCACGACGACCCAGCACGACAATATCCCAGGCACATAAACGGGCATCACCGTGCAGGTGAAACTGATTGCTTAACTCGGCTTCTGCCCCTTCAAAAACAATGGTTTCCTGAGGCAACCATTCAAGACAGGCACCGCTTGCCACACTGGCTGACACGCCCTGCGACTGAACTGTCTTCGCGGTGTCGCTGCGATAAACCTTGCCCGCAGAGGGGGTGGTCAACAGTGCCTGCGCACGAGTATCTAGCTCTAAACTCACACGCAGAGCATCGCCCGGCACCATGCCGCCGGGGGGATGCAAAAGATAGACATGACAGCAATCGTCTTCCGGATAAAATGGTCGCTGCACCCGCAGCGGCCCCTTATGTAAAGACCGCACCAAATCTGTGCGATTTTTATTGGGACGAAACAGCAACTCGATCGATGCCTGCCAGGACTTGGTCGGTATCAATTCTGCGCCGCTAGGCGGCGGTATCTCTTGTGTGGGGGCGAGAGCCGTCAACGGCCAATCCTTATCGTTATGAAACATTCAAGGGCATTACGCAGCACGTACACCGAGTTTAGGCAGAAGCAAAAGCAATATCTGGGCCATCGCTGTGCACGGTAAATGGGCGCTGCGCCATATCGGTTCTGGAATTTGCGGATGTCGCACCAATTGAAAGCAATGCGACTGACGATTTAGCCTCAGACGTCTGACTTCCAACGTCAAGCGAGCCCATACATCTCCCACCCAGCGCCAATAAACGATACACTTGTCGCATTAATGAGGTGACTACACATGGCCAAACCCGATTTTATTTCTCAGCTCGCTCAACAAGCTGGCCGCTTAATCAATAATGGTCCTGAAATTCAGCAGGACATAGAAGAAAAAGTACAGGTCTTGCTGCAGGGCGGATTTAGTCGCTTAAACATGGTGTCGCGCGACGAATTTGACGCCCAAGTCGCGGTGCTTAATCGCACTCGCAGCAAGCTGGAGGCGCTGGAAAAGCAGCTTGCCGAACTAACAGCTCAGCTAGAAAACCAAAACACAAGCAATAGCTAAGCGTCGATAAAAAAGGTACTACAATCGCTACACTAGGGATTAGTGTAGCCACCAATCCGCAGCCTTCAAGGATGAAGACATGCCTCTCGCCACTGTATACAGCCGCGCCAAACTCGGTATCAACGCTCCGCTAGTTACCGTTGAAGTCCATTTGTCCGGCGGACTTCCCACCTTCAATATTGTTGGCCTACCCGAAGCCACCGTTCGCGAGAGTCGCGACCGAGTTCGCTCCGCGCTCATCAATTCGCGCTTTGACTTTCCCGTTAGCCGCATCACCGTCAATTTGGCGCCAGCTGACTTACCCAAAGAAGGCGGCCGCTTTGACCTCCCCATTGCAATCGGCATTTTACTCGCGTCGGGACAAGTGCCGGCGGCGCCATTAAAAGATTTAGAATTGATTGGCGAATTGGGTCTGAGCGGTGAACTCCGCGCCGTCGATGCCGCGTTGCCGGCCGCCATCCACGCTAACGCCGCAGGTCATATATTGATTTTGCCTGCGGCCAATAGCGGACTTGCCTCCATTGTCGACGACACCGGCCTGCGCGAAGCGGAGTCCTTACTCGCGGTGGCAGCCCATCTGCACGGCCAGCAAGTGCTGCCATTTGCAGGCGCCAGTGCAGACCCCATCGACAGCGATCACTACCCCGACCTCGCTGACGTAAAAGGACAGACCGGCGCCAAACGCGCACTGGAAATCGCGGCGGCCGGTGGCCACAGCTTGCTGTTAAGTGGCCCGCCGGGAACGGGGAAAACCTTGCTAGCAAATCGTCTCCCCGGCATTTTGCCACCCTTAACAGAATCCGAGCGTCTAGATATCGCCACCGTGCAATCGGTGGCTGGCAAACCACTGCATCTGCATCGCCCATTTCGCGCCCCACACCACACGGCGTCGGCGGCGGCACTTGTCGGCGGTGGCAGCTATCCTCGACCCGGAGAGATCTCCCTCGCTCACAACGGGGTTTTATTTCTAGACGAGCTACCGGAATACCCGCGCAAGGTATTAGAAGTGCTGCGCGAACCCATGGAATCCGGCGAAGTGATTATTTCCCGCGCCGCCCAGCAATTAAAATTCCCCGCTAAGTTCCAATTGGTCGCGGCCATGAACCCCTGCCCCTGTGGTTACGACGGCGACGAGAACAAAGATTGTCGCTGTACCCCCGACCAAATTCAGCGCTACCGCAGCAAATTGTCGGGGCCGCTTTTAGACCGAATTGATTTACGTATCAACGTACCTAGGCTGCCACCCGGCGTGTTGCAATCCGATAGCAAAGCAGAAAGTAGCGCGGCAGTGCGAGAGCGCGTATGCAAGGCGCGAGCTCGCCAACATCTGCGCAGCCCGAATATAAATGCCAGACTCAGCGCGGACGAGGTCGCCAATTTTTGCCCCCTCGATCAGCCCAGCAAGCAATTCATGCTGCGCGCTGAGCAAAAATTAGGCCTCAGCGCCCGCGCCCACCACCGCCTTATTAAAATTGCGCGAACCATTGCCGACCTCAGCGGCGACCAAAACATAAGCCTTGCTCACTTGCAGGAAGCCATGATTTATCGCGGTGACCAATAGGCCCGCTTTAACTCACCCGCATAGGCAACATTACTGATCCCCCTCACCAGTTGCGAATTGTAGACTCCTTGCTATAAACAGATAACAAGGCACTAAAAGCAATGCCAAGCGTCCTAGTGGTAGAAGACAACGCGGCGCTAGCTAGTATGGCGAAAGCGATCCTCGAAGATATTCTTGGCTTCACGGCTTACGTTGCCCGCAATGGCGCCGAAGCCAAGTCCTTGCTTAAGGATCACCCCCAGCAATTCACTGTCGCACTGGTTGACCTGAATCTTCCCGATGCGCCGAACGGCGAAATAGTCCCTGTTGTGCAGTCATACGATATTCCGGTGATTGTTCTCACCGGTTATTTCGGCGACGAATTACGCAAAAATATGATTGAACTGGGCGTAGTCGATTACGTGCTCAAGAAAAACATGAGCGCCTATGAATACGCCTGCCATCTAGCGCAGCGTGTGCATCGCAATTACTCAACCAAAGTCCTTATCGTCGACGATTCAAAGTCTGCATTATTAATGCTGAAGCGACATTTGGAGATCCAACGCCTACAGGTTATCACCGCCGAAAACGGAAAAGATGCCTTGCTAAAAATGGCTGTGCATCCCGAGATTAAACTCGTTATCACAGACTACAATATGCCAGAAATGGATGGCTTCGAACTTATTCAACAACTTAGAACACGCCACCCCAAAGACCAGCTCGCTATAATTGGCCTATCCAGCTCTGGCGAGGCGCGACTGTCCGCCCAACTCCTTAAGAGTGGCGCCAATGACTTTATTGGCAAACCGTTTAGCTATGAGGAATTGCTGTGCCGCGTTAACCAAAATCTCGATTACCTCGATCACATTCAAGATATTCGTGACGCCGCCAACCGCGACTACCTAACCAAACTTCACAATCGTCGCTATTTCTTTAGCCACGGCAAACTATTGCACCAAAAAGCCCAGTTTCAAGAAACACCGCTATCGTTAGCCATGATTGATATTGACCACTTTAAAAAAATTAACGACCGCTATGGCCACGAGGCGGGTGATACCGCATTAAAACACATGGCGGATCTACTACGTGGTGAGTTTCCAGATGACCTCGTTGCTCGTTTTGGTGGTGAAGAATTCTGTATTCTGAGCACCACCGGCAGCGATGATACTTATAAACGCTTTGACGAATTTAGGCGCAAAGTGGCAGACAGCCGCATAGAAGATGATAACTACCAATTTGGATTTTCCGTCAGTATTGGTATTTCCAGTGTGCAAAGTGAAAAGCTAGATGCCAGTATCCACGCCGCCGACCTCAACCTCTATCGAGCCAAAGAGCAGGGAAGAAACCAAGTCATTTCCAGCTGCCAACCGGAGCGCTAGCAGCACGCCCAACGCTTCCACTCTCTCCCGGCCAACGTTAGTACTAGCGCAGTCAATTATCTAGTCCGATAAAAGGCCACATAAACCGGTATCTCGCGGCCGTACTGATTCCCGAAAGTTGTATGTAATGAAGATGGTGGATAATTTTGAAGCACCCGAGCGAAGCGCCTAATTAATATCCGAGGCAGCGGTTCTTCCCCTGCTTCGCCCCTGCTACAATGCCCAGCCTTTTCACCCCTCGGCCCTGGACACAGCAACCGCGTGAGCAAACTCAACGACAGACAGCGCGAAGCGGTGCTTTATATCGACGGCCCGATATTGGTGTTGGCCGGTGCGGGCAGTGGAAAAACCAGTGTTATCACCCGCAAGATGGCCTATTTGATTGAAAAATGCGGCATGCCGGCCCGTCACATTGCCGCAGTCACCTTTACCAATAAAGCCGCCCGTGAAATGAAAGAGCGGGTCTCTCAGCTGGTGAAGGGCAAGGAAGCGCGGGGCTTAACGGTATCGACCTTTCATAATTTAGGTCTGACGATACTGCGCAGCGAGTACAAAGCACTGCAGTATAAATCAGGGTTTTCAATTTTTGACGGCCAGGACGCGCAGACCTTAATCCGCGATTTACTGATGCAAGATCACGGTGCGGAGAGTGACAATGCAGACCGCATCCAGCATCGCATTTCGCAATGGAAGAATGAATTTATTACTCCTCAGCAGGCCATTGCCAGCGCCGAAGGGCCGGCGGATATACTGTGTTCGCAGGCTTATTTACGTTATCAAAATGCCCTAAAAGCCTATAACGCCTTGGACTTTGACGACTTGATTATGCTGCCCGCGCTGCTGTTTGAGCAGCAGCCCGCCATCCTCGAAAAATGGCAGCAAAAAATTCGTTACATGCTGGTGGACGAGTACCAAGACACCAACGGCGCGCAATACCATTTAGTAAAACAACTGGTGGGCGATCGCGGTGGTTTGACCGTGGTGGGTGACGATGACCAATCGATTTACGCCTGGCGCGGAGCCAAGCCAGAAAACCTGTCGTTGCTCGGCAAAGATTACCCGCACTTAAAAGTGGTGAAACTGGAGCAAAATTACCGCTCCACGGCGCGCATTCTTAAAGCGGCCAATACCGTTATTGCCAACAACCCCCACGAGCACAATAAGGCGCTGTGGTCGGAGCTGGGACACGGCGAACATATCCGTATTATTCGCTGCCGCAACGACGACGCCGAATGCGAGCGGGTAGTTACCGAGATTCTCGATCACAAGCTGCGCACCCAGGGCCGCTTCGGCAATTACGCTGTGCTGTATCGCGGCAATCATCAGTCTCGCCTATTAGAACTGAAGCTACAGGTTCACCAAATACCCTATAAGCTCAGCGGTGGCACCTCGTTTTTCGCCCGTAATGAAATCAAAGATATCATGGCGTATTTGCGCCTAATTATTAATCCCGGCGACGACAACGCGTTTTTGCGGATAGTAAATATACCCCGCAGAAAAATCGGCACCTCTACCTTAGAAAGCTTGGGGCGCTACGCGACCGAGCGCGAAGTGAGCATGTACGATGCCTGCGATGAAATGGGGCTTAGCCAACACCTGCCAGAAGCGGCGGTCTCGCGCCTGCGCGAATTTACCAGCTGGCTAAACACCCTGCGTCGCCAATGTTATGAAGGCGACCCCGTTGCCAGTGTGAAGCAGCTAGTAAGCGATATTGATTATTTAGACTGGCTCATTCAAAACGCCTCGTCCATCGCCATCGCGGAGCGGCGCATGGCCAACGTTCACATCCTAATCAGCTCCTTAGAAAAATCGATAAAAGACGACGATAGCGAGAATGCCATTGAAGGTGCGATCAGCCGCTTAGTGCTCCGCGATTTAATGGAACGCCAGGAAGATGAAAAAGAAAGCGACGACCAAGTGCAGCTAATGACCCTGCATGCGGCCAAGGGTTTAGAGTTTCCCCACGTCTTTATGATCGGCTTGGAAGAAGGTATTTTGCCCCATCAAAACAGTATCGATGACGGCATGATCGAAGAAGAACGTCGCCTTTGCTACGTTGGCATCACCCGCGCCCAGCGCACCCTCACCATGAGCTACTGCGCCAAACGAAAAAGCTTTGGTGAGTTTACCAGCTGCGAACCCAGCCGTTTCTTAGCGGAATTGCCCCAGGAAGATTTGGAATGGGAGGGTCGCGGCGACAACGACCCCGCCCAAAATCAGAAACGCGGCGGAGAAACCCTTGCCAGCTTGCGGGATATCCTCGGCTAAAAATTAGCCGAGGGATAAAAATCCGGCCACACCAGCAGTTTTGTGCTGGCGTTGATAAAGCCACCATCAATCGCATATTTCAAAGCGCGATCAACATTGGCAACACCGTTGCTGACATTTAGCAACGTAGGCCCGCCCAAACCCACCGACAACACACTGGTCACAGCCAGTGCCTGCCCAGTAGGACCAAAAATAGGGCCGCCGCTATCGCCAGGAATGCTGGCCTTGTCGGTGCGTATTTCATACGCCCAACCACCACCCAAGACCGCCGTGATCGTGCCACTTTTCGCCTCTAAACTGCGCAAGCCAAAGTGAAAGGGCGAACGGCCATAGGCAAAGACATTATCGCCAACTGAGGCTAAGCCCGTAAATAATGACACCGGCCCGCCAAAGGCAAAAGAGGCGGGATGAATATTCGCTAGATCGTCGGAATGTACTTTGACCAAGGCAAAGTCGTTGTAAACACAGGCATCAGAGCCCGGTGTTTCGCCCTGTTCCTGCATGGCACGCCAACTGGAATACACCAGCTCGCCAGGCTGAGTCGCATTTTCAATCACAATCTGGTTAAACCCGATGGGTAAATTGCTGGTTTCGCAGGGATCAACACCCTCGTTGGTATCGATACTGAAGCAATGCGCCGCCACACCGATATACACCGTCTGCGCGTTAGGGGAAAACAAGAAATTACCGGTACAACCGCTGCCATCTGCACTAATCTCCATGCCAGGGCGAATCTGGCTGCCCGTCGGAACACCAAAGCTCACTGGGGTTTCTGGGCTAGAAGTGCCGCCGCCATTCTCTTGGGGGGGATTATCCGTACCGGCTGAATTGTCGCTGTTTGTCGGTGTGGAATTAGATGAACTTGAGGAGCCACCGCAGGCCGCCAGAAGCGCCACAAACACAAAAATCACCCATCGAGTCATCACAGTCATATCCATGCATCTACATTATTATTAACAGAGTAGCGCAGATTCAGGACATTTAGCGTATTTTTACCTTATATCGGCACCACATCGACACCAATCTTACGCAGCCGCTGTTATAGCAGATTTATTCTGAGCAAAAAAAAGCCGCGCAGTGCGCGGCTTCTGAGCTAGATGGCGATTACTTACTGTTTTCCAGTATGTAATCTACCGCAGCCATGACTTCTTCGTCAGAGCAACTCATACACAAGCCTTTGGCTGGCATCATACCGATATTGCTGAAGCCTTCGATAGCATGCTTATACAACGTATCTGAACCCTGCTCGGCGCGCGTGGCCCAGTCTGCCGCGTCACCTAGCTTAGGCGCGTTGCCCGCACCGGTGGCATGACAGCCCTGACAGCTACTTTTGTAGACTTCTTCGCCTGACTTAGCCGCGCCACCCGCAGAGGCAACCGCTGCACCGCAGGTACTATCGCCTTGTAAACACACTTTACCGGCAGGCTGAATGCGGCTTTCTACTTCAGCCATTTGCTTGTCCGTCAACGCCCAAGCGGATACACACACCATCACCAAACCAAAGGCAGCGACCAATTTCTTCAACATTGCACTATTCACCGTTAACGTCCTCTCTGCTTACAAGGCATCGCAGCCCGCATCATATTCTGGCGCGCATTATAACGGCATGGTCGCGATTACTCCAATAGCGCATTTTACTTATGGGCCAAGGTAGTAAAAACCATATGCTCAAGTATTGATTGATGGCTATGCATATTGGGAGAGGGCTTAACATTTCACCGGGCGGCGCAGCAATTTCTAGATTTAGCTCAGTACTGAATAATCGGCGCTTTATGGAGCCAAGTATCATCGTCTAGCATCCCCAGCATGGCGTGAGCACAATCGGCAAAACTGATTTTTGAAAACCCATTAAAACGCTCAAAGCCAATGCGATATTGACCACGCAGCTCGCCCGCTCGCATTTGCAACGGCCGCACGCCGAACCACTTCACATCTGTATATTGTTTTAATAGTTGGTACTGGTGTTCTTTGTCGTTGTGCCGCAGGCTCATAAATACCTCGGCAAACTTTCTCACAAAACGTGCACCAAAGGTAATTTGGTCTTCTTCTACAAAGGTACTACCGCCCCCGCACCAGATAAAACGGCCCGCGGACTCGCCGCGCAGCGCGTCTAAAATATGGCGACTCACCTCGGTACAAAGGTTTGGCTGTGATTGCTTGTCGACGCCGATGGCAAATAATACTGCCGCGGTATCAGCACAGATAGCACGCCACACGTCATCTGCGCACAGGGCATCACCCTCGACAATGGATATGCGCTCTTTCAGTTCCGCCGGTAATTTCGCCGCCGAACGAACTAGCACCGTTATCTCGTGACCAGCATCAACAGCTTGCCGTAAACATTGACTGCCTAGGGCACCGGTCGCACCAAATAAGGTAATTTTCATCGCGACTGATCCTGCTTTTTATTGTGTGGTTAAGAATATAAGGTCAAATCCCGCTAAGCCAAAACCAAAAAAGGCGAGACCCTAAGGCCTCGCCCTTTTTTTCTAGAACGTACTTAAGCTACGCGGTGTAAAGCACAGAGTTTATTACCCGATGGGTCGCGCAAATAAGCAAGATACAGCTTACCTAAGCCACTTTCGCGAACACCCGGCGCATCTTCACAACTAGTGCCGCCATTTGCCACACCCGCTGCATGCCATGCATCTGCCTGCGCTGGATCTTTTGCCGCGAAACCTACCGTGTTGCCGTTACCGTGGCTAGCAGGATTGCCATCAATCGGCGACGTTATTGCGAAAATGCCACTCTCGGTAAAATAAAAGCAACGTCCCTTATCATCCATAACACCGGGCTCGTAACCCAGTGCGCCTAAAATCGCATCGTAAAATTTCTTTGATGCGTTCATGTCGTTTGCACCGACCATAATATGACTGAACATTTTTTATTTTCCTCGTATATTATTTAACTAAACATTTAGCAAGAATACTCACAACAAAATTTCTGCTTCATCACCGCTGGCTTCAAGCCATGTTTTACGATCTGGCGCGCGTTTCTTTGATAGCAACATATCCATCAAACTATCGGTTTCATCACCGTCATCAATTGACAGTCGCACCAAGCGTCGGGTGTTGGGGTCCATGACGGTTTCACGAAGCTGTAAGGGATTCATTTCACCCAAGCCTTTGAATCGGGTGACAGAGACTTTGCCACGCTTATTCTCGGCTTCCAGTCTGTCCATAATGCCCTGCTTTTCGGCATTATCCAGCGCGTAAAAAACGTCTTTACCAAGGTCGATACGGTACAGCGGTGGCATCGCAATATAAACATGGCCTTGCTGAACCAGTGGGCGAAAATGACGTAGAAATAAAGCGCATAACAAAGTGGCAATGTGAAGTCCGTCGGAATCCGCATCGGCCAGTACACAGATTTTACCGTAGCGCAGTCCGCTTAGGTCGTCGGAGTCTGGATCTATACCCATCGCTACGGAAATATCGTGGACTTCTTGCGAGGCCAAAATTTGCTGGGCGTCGACTTCCCAGGTATTTAAGATTTTACCGCGCAGCGGCAAGATCGCCTGAAACTGGCGATCGCGGGCTTGCTTGGCGGAACCGCCCGCCGAATCCCCTTCCACCAAGAACAACTCGGCGCGCTCGGTATCGACACCAGAGCAATCGGCTAATTTACCGGGCAAAGCTGGCCCCGCTGAGACTTTTTTACGCACCACTTTCTTGGCTTTACGCAGCCGAGTTTGAGCGTTGTTAATGCAGAGTTCCGCGAGCTTTTCCGCGTCTTCGGTGTGCTGGTTTAACCACAAACTGAAGGCATCTTTGGCAACACCGGCAACAAATGCCGAGGCTTCCCGCGAACTTAATCGCTCTTTGGTTTGCCCAGAAAATTGCGGGTCAGCAAGCTTAGACGACAGCACGTAACTGCACTTTTCCCAAATATCATCCGGGGCTAGTTTCACACCGCGGGGAATCAGACTGCGGAACTCGCAAAACTCTCGCATGGCGTCTAATAAGCCGCTGCGTAAACCATTGACGTGGGTACCGCCCTGGGCGGTGGGAATGAGGTTTACATAGGATTCAGCCAGAGGTTCGCCACCTTCAGGCAACCATTGCACAGCCCAATCAACCGCCTCGCTGCGGCCGCTGAAATGGCCAATAAAGGGCTCGGATGGCAGGGTTTCGTATTCACGGGTGTGACCAGCGAGATAGTCGCGCAGGCCGTCTTCGTAATACCACTCCTCGCTTTCGGTGCCGGTTTCATCAATAAAGCAGACGCGCAATCCTGGGCATAGTACCGCCTTAGCACGTAATACATGTTTTAAACGACGTACCGAAAATTTGGCAGAATCAAAATATTTGGGATTGGGGGTAAAGCGAATATAGGTGCCAGTATTGCGCTTGCCGCAGCTATCAATCACGGCCAATTCAGAGGTTTTGTCGCCATTGGCAAAAAACATCTGGTGAACTTCGCCGTCGCGTTTAATGATAATTTCTAGCGATTCAGACAAGGCATTAACTACGGACACACCAACGCCGTGAAGACCACCAGAGAACTGGTAATTGTCGTTCGAAAATTTGCCACCGGCATGCAAGGTACACAGAATAACCTCAACACCCGGCAAGCCCTGCTCAGGGTGAATGTCTACCGGCATACCACGGCCGTTGTCGCCGCAGGCCAAGGAGCCGTCGGCAAACAAGGTGACTATGATTTCACTGGCGTGCCCAGCCAGCGCTTCGTCGACGCTATTGTCGATGACTTCTTGCGCGAGATGATTGGGTCGGGTGGTATCGGTATACATACCGGGGCGCTTGCGCACCGGCTCTAAACCAGTAAGGACTTCGATGGATTGCGAATTATATTGTGACATCTAAAACCATTGTTAGCGGCCGCACCGCATTTGACTAATTGAGCTAAACATCCAGCCATTGAATGGACCGGAATCCGTATTATTTTCTATTAATGTTGACTACTCTACTGCAGGCGCCGGCAATTGCATAAACTCGACGATCGCGGGTAAATGGCGTTCAAAATTCTGAAAGCCGTGATCGCCACCCGCCTCCACTGTCATCTGCACGCCATCGTAAAAGCTGACCGCATGGCGATAGTCCAAGGTTTCGTCCTGCTCCTGTACCATCACCCAGTAACGTCCGGTGTCCGGTTTTACCACCAATGACTGCAGCGTATCAATGTCGGCCTGCGTCAAACTAAAGTCCACACCAGTATAGGGATTGTGGTGTTCGCCAATAAAATGTTCCGCAAAGGTGTGGGGTTGAACCGCCGGGTTCACCAACACCGCGGGCAGGCGGTAACGCTCAGCCAAGACGGTGGCAAAAAATCCCCCCATGGAGCTTCCCACTAAGCCCAATGGTCCGGTCTTCTTCTGCAAAAAATCTTGCACTAATTGATCTAGCTCACGAAGTGCTTCTGCCGGCGTATTCGACAGCGACGGTACCATATAATGAATATTGGGGTGGTGCTCGGCGACGTAACGCCCCAGTTGCTGTGCTTTTAAAGATTGCGGTGACGAGATAAACCCGTGAATATAAATAAGCCCTGCTGTCATTCGTAACCACTTGCCAGATTGTCGACCGCAAATGTTACACCTTTTACCCGCGACACTCTTGTTTGAAATCGACCATTTTCCGCCAAGTAAAATACCCGATAGCCTGGATTGCAGTCATCGAGCGCAAAGTTGTCGCTATTCGGCGCAAATTGAATACACGTTGAGGGCGTGGTTAACAGCCCCACATTTTCAAAAAGCATTTCAGACTGCTGGTGCACATGACCCGACACAAAGGCTTTGATTTGGGGCTTACCGGCGACCAGGGCAAAGACTTGATCTGCATTTGTTACCCGTTGCTCATCTAGCCAGGCACAGCCCAAGGCTCTCAAGTGATGATGCAAGAACACCAAGCTGGGCCGCTCTGCCTCTGCAATGCTCGCCAGCGCTGAAAGCTGATCAGCCGCCAAGCAGCCGCCAACCTCACCTTCTATGGCAGAGTTCAAAAAGCCCAAGCGCCAAGCGCCAAGATCCACCGTTGTAGGCATCATTTGATCGCCAACGATGCTTTTCATAAGATCCACATCGTCATGATTACCCGGCAACCACACCATTTGCGACGCGAGACCATCGAGTCGCGCATACAAACGACGGTAGGATTCCGCATCGCCATGCGCTGCAATGTCACCAGAGACGACCAGCAAATCAATATGCGGGCACTCTGCAGCCAACGTGCTCAGCACTAGCTCTAAGCTATTATCGGTATCCATACCCAATAGGCTATCACCCAGCTGGGCGCCGAGATGACAATCGCTGATTTGCACCACCGTCAGCAGTGCTTTGTCTTTTTGAGCAGGCAAATTCACCGAACAACCCCATTATTAATGCTTGTTTTATACGGGATGCCCCAGCCTTGCGCCAGTAAAATTAAGCGAACGGCGTCATATTTCAAGAATATTCAGCGGATTATCTAAAGAGTGGCCATGACTAAGGCACAGACTCAACCATTCGCCTAGATAACGGTTTTGCTGCGCCTTTTCGTCACGGTGGTACATGCTGGCATTTGGGTAGCGGTAGCGGGGCTTTACCGGCCGCAATCCCCGCGCCCCCATGACCTCCGCGAGATTAGCGTCGTGATAAATTCTAACTTGTAGTACCGGCACTGGCAGCTCGGCGAATAGGGGCTTTTCCAAGCGCAGTTCAATCATTGTGGTATACGGCGCACGCTCTTTAATCAGTAGCTCAACGGCGTTAGTCGCCACGCCAAAACGCAGACAATCGCCAGCCTCCACATCCGACGGCAGCAATTTTTGCAAACGGCGAAAATTCATTTCGCAATCGGCAAGATGACCATTGAGGTCTATTCGGTACTGATGGTTATTCACATCACTCCCAATGAAATGCCCGCGCATTCCATAACTTTAGTTAATATTCATATTCAGTGGGTATTTATTTGGTACACTTTAGGGCTTTCCTCCCGCCCTCTTTGGAGACAGGTTACCTCTATGATTGCCAAACGTCATCTACTCAGTATCTCCATCGCTGCACTCCTAAGCAGCCACCTTGTTCAGGCTGACACATTACTCGATGTCTATGAACTTGCAGTGAAAAATGATCCGCAGTTACAAGCGGCTCAAGCGAGCTACCGCGCCAATATTGAAACAGAGAATTTAAGCCGCGCTGGGCTGCTCCCGCAGATCACCGCACAAGCCTACTACCAAGACTCTGAAAGCGACTCGCAAGGTAAAGGATTACAAAGCGATAGCCTCGGAAATTTCAATATTATCGATCAAACAACCGTTACCGATACCGACTCAGAATTCTATTCCGTATCGCTGAGCCAGCCTCTTTTTGATCTACCTGCGTGGTTCAGCTTTCAAGCCGGCAAAAAGGTTTCTGAACAAGCCGAAGCGCAGCTGGCTTACGAACAGCAGCAATTGATCGTACGTACTGCAGAAGCCTACTTCAATGTATTGCGCGGCAGTGAAAACCTCGACGCATCTAAAGCAGAAGAGCGCGCTGCTAAGCGTCAGCTCGAGCAAACCCAGCAACGCTTTGACGTTGGCTTAATTGCCATCACCGACGTGCACGAGGCCCGCGCGGTATTCGACAGCACCGTTGCCCAGCGTTACGGTTTTGAAGGCACCCTGGCAATCGCCAGAGAAAACCTCAGCAACTTAACGGGCCAGGAGCATAATAATCTATGGTCGCTCAAAACCGACTTCCCCATTACCATGCCGGAACCCGCCAGCCGCGCAGAGTGGGTAGATTTTGCACTGGCCAATAACAAGTTATTGCAGGTTTCTAACGCTGGCGCTAGCTCAGCTTACGAAACCGCCCAGTCGAAAAAGATGGAGCATTTGCCTAAGGTTGTCGGCAGCTTCACCACCAGTAAAAACGATGTAGATGGAACGAACATTGTTCGACCAGATTCCGGTTTTGCTTTACCGCCGGAAACCTACACGGAATCAGATGCGCTGCGCGTAACGTTGACCATGCCCCTATTTGCGGGTGGCGCAATTAGTGCCGGTCGACGTCAAGCCTACGAGCAATACAATGCGGCCAACTACAATGCGCAAACTACCCAGCGCCAGGTCATTACCGGCACCCGTGCGCAGCACATTGCGGTGTACACCGATGTGCAAACCGTCAATGCCCGTAAACAGAACATCATTTCAACCCGCAGCGCGCTAGACGCAACTGAGGCTGGTTATGAAGTGGGAACACGGAATATAGTTGATGTACTCGATGCCCAACGCCGCCTTTACGGCGCAATGCGCGATTACACCAATGCCCGCTACGACTATGTTATTGATGTGCTAAAACTAAAATTGAATGCCGGCACATTGAGTCCAGCAGACATTATTGCACTGAATAAATGGTTACAACTGCCTAAGCCCATCTCATTAAAAGAGAACAGCTAAAAGAGATTGAATCGGCAAAGTCTTAAAGCCATTTAACGCAATTCCAGCGCTTGTTCGATCACCGTGAGCAAGCGCTGTAAAGCGCCCCGATTATTATCTACCACCTGTTTTGCCGCCGCTCCTTGCTGTCCAGCACGCTGCGAATCTGTCATTAACCCTTGTAGCGTCTCCGCTAAATCCTCCGCGTCGACTATCGTTAGCAAGCCACCCGCCCCTTGCAATAAAGCGCTAATTTCCGAAAAGTTAAAATCGCTGGGGCCACTCAGAACCGGCAATCCCCAGGCTGCAGGCTCCAATGTGTTGTGGCCACCGTGCTCAATAAGGCTACCGCCAACAAAGGCAATATCGGCGCAACCAAGCAGCAGCAATAGCTCGCCCATGGTATCGCCCAAAATTACTTGCGCATCGATAGCACTGCTGCCTTGCCGATATTCGCTTCTACGCTGAAGGCTAAACCCCTCAGCCGTAACTAATTCTGCAACCTTGCTAAAACGCTCTGGGTGTCTCGGCACCAATAACAGCAGCGCATTTGCTTGCTTCGCAAGCAATGCCTTGTGTGCCGCCAATAAAATTTCATCTTCACCAGCGTGGGTGCTCGCCGCGATCCACACTGGTCGTGTGCCAAACCACTGCTCACGCAACTCACGCGCCTGATCTCGGAGTAAGGACGGAATAGCCAAATCGAATTTAATACTACCGGAAACCGTCAAGTTCTCGGATGCCACACCCAGTGCCACAAAACGCGCTCCGTCATCCGCAGTTTGCGCCACCACCTGTGAAAACTGCGAAAATACCGCCCGTGTTAACGCCGCCAAACGACCGTAGCCGCGCGCGGAGCGCTCAGATAACCGCCCATTCGCTAAGAGTACGGGAATCCCCTTCGACGCCGTTTGGCAAACCATGTTAGGCCAAATCTCGGTTTCCATAATCACCGCGACGCTTGGCTGGACACGCTTTAAAAACCGACTTACTGCATCAGGCAAATCATAGGGGGCATAAACATGGAACACGCGCTCGCCAAACATGGCTTGCACCCGCTCAGAGCCGGTTGGCGTCATGGTAGTAACTACCACAGGCAAGGTTGGATGCTCTGCGAGGAAATGCTCAATGATCGGCGCCGCTGCTATGCTTTCGCCGACTGAAACCGCATGAATCCACAAACCGTGTTTTTGCGCTGGCGCCTGAAAAAAACCAAAGCGCTCAGCAATACGATGCCGATATGCCGGCGCCTGCCACCCTCGCCAAAGCAAGCGCAGTAACACCAGCGGCAAAATTAAGTAGAAAAAAGCACTATATGAAAATCGGGGCATGTCGCGAATGCGTTCCCATACTCAAGCAAATGCGGCAAGCATAACGGCCAGCGCGCAATCAGACCAGCCGTATGCTCAAAACCCCGCGATGCAACTAGGCCATATTTAAAACTTCTCGGACACAGCGATTAATTCCCTTAGCCGCTTCGGCAATACTTCCCGCCAACATATAGGCCGGCGTTGTGACTAACTTCATCGTCTCGTCTATGCAAACTTCATCGACCAAACAGCTCTGATGCAGCGCGCCCATACTATTAATGGCAGCGGCAACATCGGCGTCATTACCCACAGTACATTTCACACCATCACCAAAAATACGGGCCGCCATGGTCGGTGCTATGCAGATCAAACCGGTCGGCTTGCCCGCCTTGTGCATAGCCTGAACAAAATGCAGTACATCTTTTTGCACCGTCATATCAGCGCCATTTACAGCAAAATCAGATAGATTTTTGGCCGCACCAAAGCCGCCAGGCACGATCACTGCATCAAAATCTGCTGGCAGTGCATCGGCCAAGTCCTTCACTTCGCCACGAGCCAATCGCGCGGCTTCAACTAACACATTGCGGCTTTCGCCTTCGGCCACTTCACCCACTAAATGGTTGATAACATGGAGCTGCTCAATATTCGGCGCAAAACACTGGTAGCTGGCGCCATGGTTTTCTAATGACAACATGGTGAGTACCGATTCATATATTTCGGAACCATCATAAACACCACAACCGGATAGTATCAGTGCGACTTTTTTCATTGCTGCTGTCCTCCTTGCTGGAATGTCAGCCCGCCGTCAGCGAGCCGATTTTCGATAATACCCTCACGCAGCCCGCGCTGCGAAAGTTGCATACTACTAATATTTAAGGCCTCGAACAGGGCCATTACAATCGCCACGCCAGAGGCAAAAATAGACCGGCGATCTTCGGTCAGACCGGGGTAGCGAACGTCATCAACGGTGTTAAATGAGAACAAACTGTCTACCAGTGCCTGCAACTGTTGCAAGTAAATCCCCGTACTACTTGGGTTTTTAGGCTGCGCTAAGAGCACCTGTTCAACCGCCAACAAGGTGCCAGAGCAGCCAACGACACGGGGAGACGATTCCCAAAAAGCCGCCGGAAAACGATGCAATGCCTGCTTAAATATCACCGTCGCGGCATCGCGCGCTGCATTAAAATGTTCTTCTCGCAATTCACCATCCGGAAAATAGCGCAAATAATGCAGGCAGCCGACACCGACACTCACCCCTTTCACCATTCGATGTGCGAAACCCCAGGCGAGTTCAGTACTGCCACCACCAATATCAATCACCAGGCAATGTTGCTGAGACGAGGTATCCGCTTTGCCCAACAATTTTGTGCTAACGCCAAGATAAACCAGCTCCGCTTCCCGCTCACCACTAATGATAGATGGCAACACACCGAGTAAATTCTCCACGGCCGATAAAAACGGCAAGGCATTGCCCACGCCGCGCAATGACGCAGTGGCAACCACGTGCAGTTCCGCAATGCGGTAGCGCGCCAATACCTCCTTGTAATCTTGCAGGCACAATAAGGCACGGTCTCGGGCGTCGCTCTGTAAACTACCTTGGTCGGCACCCGCAGCTAATTGCACTCTGCGTTCCTCGGTATACACAGCACACCAACCATTCGATTGCACTTGTGCGATCAATAAATGAAAGCTATTTGACCCCATATCTATCGCCGCCACATACGAGCCAACGGTCAAATTCACACTGTTACCCCTTTTCACATCCCGCCAATTCCTGTGCTATCATCGCACATCCTTTATTTTGTGAAGTTTATTCGGAGAATTAACATGAGCGACAACATCGTTCACGTCACCGACAGCAGCTTTGAAGAAGACGTGCTGAAGTCTGATTTACCTGTGCTGGTCGATTTCTGGGCTGAGTGGTGTGGCCCTTGTAAAATGATTGCACCCATTCTGGATGAAATTTCAGGCGAGTTCGCTGGCAAATTGAAAATCTGCAAAATCGATGTCGATGCCAACAGCGACACGCCTGCCAAATTTAGCGTTCGCGGTATTCCAACGCTGATGATTTTCAAAGGCGGAAATGCAGAGGCCACTAAAGTTGGCGCACTGTCTAAAACCCAGTTACTGGATTTCGTGAATTCAGCACTGTAAGCCCACTGCAGCCCGCTCAGTAAAACTGAGCGGGCTCACGCTAAAAGGTAGACGCCCTAACTTTTCAGTGATAGAGTGCGCAAGATCCTTCAAAGAACACCCAATAATTAACCTTATATTCGCTTCAGCTTAACTCGTCGAGTTCGTTCCGGCTTCCCGGTTTTTGCCGATCCCACGTCTCGCTTATATCCCGTCTAATTGATACCACTAAACCCATATACCTATGAATCTGACCGATCTAAAAACTAAATCAGCCCAAGAACTACTCGACATTGCTAAAGAAAGCGGCCTGGACAACATTGCCCGCTCACGCAAACAAGACATCATCTTCTCCATACTGAAACGACACGCCAAAAGTGGTGAAGATATTCACGGCGACGGCGTACTGGAAATACTCCAGGACGGCTTCGGCTTCTTGCGGTCGGCCGACTGCTCATACCTCGCCGGCCCCGACGATATATATGTTTCACCCAGCCAGATCAGACGCTTTAACCTGCGCACTGGCGATAGTATTGCTGGCAAAATCCGGCCGCCAAAAGAAGGCGAGCGCTATTTTGCACTATTGAAAGTCGACGAAGTTAACTTCACCCGCCCCGAACAGTCCAAGAACAAAGTCCTGTTTGAAAACCTCACCCCCCTGTTTCCCAATGAGCGCTTAACGCTTGAAATGGGCACAGGTTCGACTGAGGATTTAACCGGACGCATCATCGATTTAGCTGCACCAATCGGCAAAGGCCAGCGCGGTCTGATCGTCGCACCGCCAAAAGCGGGTAAGACCCTGATGCTGCAGAATATTGCCTCGAGCATTATTCGCAACAATCCAGAGTGCTACGTTATCGTTCTGCTGATTGACGAACGTCCTGAAGAAGTCACCGAGATGCAGCGCTCCGTCGGTATTCGCGGCGCAGAAGTGGTGGCCTCGACCTTTGACGAGCCACCTGCACGTCACGTTCAAGTGGCCGAAATGGTTATCGAAAAAGCCAAGCGCTTGGTTGAACACAAACGCGACGTGGTTATTCTGCTCGACTCTATCACTCGTCTAGCTCGCGCTTATAACACCATTATCCCCAGCTCCGGCAAAGTACTGACCGGCGGTGTCGACGCACACGCCTTGGAACGCCCAAAGCGCTTTTTCGGCGCAGCTCGTAATATTGAAGAAGGCGGCAGCTTATCCATTATCGCAACCGCATTGATTGATACCGGGTCGAAAATGGACGAGGTTATCTACGAAGAGTTTAAAGGTACGGGTAATAACGAACTGCATCTCGACCGCAAAATTGCCGAGAAGCGCGTTTACCCCGCCATCAATATTCGTCGCTCCGGCACCCGTCGCGAAGAATTGCTGACCGGTGAAGAGGAACTCGCCAGAATGTGGATTCTGCGTAAATTACTGCACGGCATGGAAGACACCGCAGCGATTGAATTCTTAATCGACAAGCTCAAAGACACCAAGACCAACGCGGACTTCTTTGACTCGATGAAAAGGAAGTGAGTCTGACGTCGGAGGCCTGACGCCCGACGCAAAAGCCCTGAAGCTACACCGCAATAAAGTTTGATAGTATGAAACTGAGGCCGCTCCCAGCAGCCTCAGACACCCGACTTCCGACATCAGACCTTCCTTTATGTATAAAGACCTCAGAGAATTCATCCGGCATTTAGAAAAACAAGGTGAGCTAAAACGTATTAGCCACCCCGTTGATCCCAATCTGGAAATGACCGAGATCTGCGACCGCGTTTTGCGCGCAGGTGGGCCTGCCCTGTTATTCGAAAACCCTATTGGCTACAGCATTCCGGTATTGGCGAATTTATTCGGCACCGAAAAACGCGTCGCCATGGGTATGGGTAAAGACGACATTAAGGCCCTGCACGAGGTCGGCGAATTACTCGCTTTTCTGCGCCAACCAGATCCACCAAAAGGCCTGCGCGACGCGTGGAGCAAGCTACCGGTATTCAAACAAGTTTTGAATATGGGGCCGAAAATGGTGAACAACGCCCCCTGCCAAGAGTGCCTAATTGAAGGCGACGCGGTTGACCTACATACATTACCAATTCAAACCTGCTGGCCAGACGACGCCGCGCCGTTAATTACTTGGCCTCTGGTAATTACCCGTGGACCAAATAAAGAACGCCAGAACCTCGGCATTTACCGCATGCAGCTTATCGGCAAAAACAAGCTGATAATGCGCTGGCTTTCACATCGCGGCGGCGCACTGGATTTCCAGGAGTTTAAAGCCAGCAACCCTGGTGAAAAATTTCCAATATCGGTTGCGCTTGGCGCCGATCCGGCTACGACCCTAGGCGCGGTTACGCCGGTGCCCGACTCACTGAGCGAATATGCCTTTGCAGGATTACTGCGCGGCAGCAAGACCGAACTCACCAAAAGCTTGAGCAATGATTTACAGGTACCCGCGACCGCAGAATTTATTCTAGAGGGTTATATCGACCCCGAAGAAATGGCCGACGAAGGCCCCTACGGCGATCACACTGGCTACTATAATGAAGTAGATAGCTTCCCGGTATTTACCGTCACCCACATCAGCCATCGCAAAAAACCGATCTATCACAGCACCTATACCGGCCGGCCACCGGATGAGCCCGCCGTACTCGGCGTCGCCTTGAATGAAGTGTTAGTCCCGCTGCTGCAAAGGCAATTCCCAGAGATAGTCGACTTTTATCTGCCACCGGAAGGCTGCTCCTATCGCATGGCCGTGGTGACGATTAAGAAACAATATCCAGGTCACGCCAAACGCGTCATGTTTGGGGTTTGGTCGTTTTTACGGCAATTTATGTACACCAAGTTTGTGATTGTTTGCGACGACGACGTCAACGCTCGAGACTGGAACGACGTTATCTGGGCCATCACAACCCGTATGGATCCCGCACGCGATACCGTACTCGTCGAAAATACCCCGATCGACTATCTCGACTTTGCCTCACCTGTTTCGGGTCTAGGCTCCAAAATGGGAATGGACGCCACCAATAAGATGGGCGGTGAAACCGCCCGCGAGTGGGGCAGACCCATTGTGAAGGATCCTGCCGTTATTCAGAAGATAGATGATATTTGGGATCAGCTGGGATTGAGCTAAGCTTCTAGCTCAGCGCGCCCATTCGATCCCAAGCTCCGCACAACAGAAACTTTTCGTAGGAATGGCTTGTTGGTGACGCTGGCGTAATTATTGGTAGGTTTGGAGACGATGCAAAACCTATGGTGAAATTAATTAAAGATGTTGCAGATATTATCTGGAGAACACAGGCTAGCGCTGAAGAGTCGGCAAGTGGTACTACATTGCCACTACTTACAAATGACAACGAGCAAGACGCGTAACTGCTCAAAGAAGATGAGGAGCGACAGGATCAAAGTCTTTGATTTATTATTGATCCTCAATTTAAATTTTGGGGCAGAATAAAAACTCCAAGCGAGTAATTTTGAGACTATAGAATTATTACGGTTATCTGCTAGCTCTTATTTCGCCCTCGTTGGGCGACTTAGTCATTCGGCACTACGTGCCTCACCCTTCGGGTCGCCAAAAAACAGCGATCAATTAAAAAGCAAATTGTCTTTTCTCGGAAAAAGAAGTAAGCAAGAAATCCGCCCGCTATCACTCACCCTTCGGGTACCCTGCGCTCACACAAATCCAATGGGATCGCTGCGGAACTCGCCTTCGGCTCAGACAGTCCTCGCTAACAACATCCCATTGCATTTCTGCGATGCTCGGTGAGTTCAAAAGCGGGATTAACAGCGGTGCCATGTTCTAGTAATTAAATTAAACAGAACCACAAAACTTTCAGCCAACGCCCAAACCCCTTCAGCACCACTGAGCACTGCAGCAAGTAACGGATTAGAGCGAGAAACTGTTTGAGCCGAAGGCGAGTTTTTCTCGCGCCGTTACTTGTGAAGCGCGCAGGGTTTCGATGGCGCTTTTTGCCATCGACGGTGATGCAGGGTGCCTTTTTTCTTTGCTTACTTTCTTTTTGGGCAAGCAAAAAGAAAGTAAGTCGTCCAGAAGGACGAAAAAGTTGCTATCAGTTAAACGCCAGAATTAAGCAATGCCTGTAGCATTCGGGGTCAAATACCATGTCGGACGTCTGACGACAGATACTTAAAAGCATTCGCTCACGCTCACCTGGATATTCGATCGGGGTCGAGTATGACGGGGGGAATTTTGGGCTTTCGATTTAAGGCATATGGATCCCCGATCGGGGTCGGGTACGACGAGTTACTTCCGAGCCACCGCCCTTGCCTGCAAAACCGCTCCAATCACAATTGATAATGATTCTCATAATCTATACAATTAGCGATTATCAAATACCTTCGGTAAGACCGCCTTAACCAGAACTCCAATTTCGAGTAGAAAATCTCCATGACAAATCTCAAGAAATCGCTGTCCTTAACCACCCTCGCACTAATAGCCGCCAGCAGCGCTGCCATCGCCAAAGAGTTCACCGAAGAAATGGTGGTTACGGCCAGCCGCTCGGAGCGACCACTCAGCACCATTGCCAATACCGTTACGGTTATAAACGAGCAAGAGCTGATTAAGCAGATGGGCGTCACTAGTGACATGTCTACCATTCTTGGCAATCTGATTCCTAGCTTCGCACCAAGTCGTCAAAAGATGACGAACGCGGGAGAGAGTCTGCGCGGACGTAAACCGCTATACCTCGTGGACGGTGTACCACAATCCAATCCTCTGCGTGACGGTGGTCGCGACGCGCACACTATTGACCCTCTAATGCTTGAACGAGTAGAAGTTATACATGGCGCTAACGCTATTCACGGTTTAGGTGCCTCAGGCGGCATTATCAATCTCATTACCAAAAAACCGACCGACACTACCGAGCAAAGCATACGCATCGAGTCATTTTTTCAGGAAGAGGACATCAGCGAGAGCCTGGGGTACGGAGTTAATTACAGTGCATCAGGTAGCTGGCGTGACTTTGACGCCCTCGCAAGTATCGGCTACCGAGAAAGTGGCATAGGCTACGACGCCGATGGCAATATTATTGGTTTCGATAATGCCCAAGGCGACACTCTCGACTCCGACATGGCCAACGTGTTTTTAAAAGTGGGTTACGACTGGGAGGAACAGCGACTTGAAATGACCGTGAACCACTATGATATTGCCGGGAACAACGACTGGGTCGGGGTGGACGGCGACATTGATGCAGGTGTTCCAACCACCGCAGAAAAAGGCGATTTACAGGGCGAGCCTGTCAGTAATGAAGTCACCCTACTCAGCTTTAATTATAGTAACGAAACCTTCTTTGGTCACAAGTTGCGTGCGCATTTTTTCACCCAGGAATTTGCAGCGACCTATGGCGGAAGCGCCGCGGGGACTTTCCAAGACCCAGCTATCGGACCATCGGTATTTGATCAGTCGCAAAACAACTCAGAGAAGCAAGGTATTAAGATTACTTTGATCAAAGATGAAATCGCTGGCATGCCACTAAACTTGGTTTACGGCATGGATATTTTTACCGACACTACTTACCAAAAATTAATCACCACTGGTCGCTACTGGGTGCCAAAAACCGAGTACGAAAACTACGCGCCATTCTTACAAGCTGAATATGTCGGTATTCAAAATCTCACGCTTACCGCTGGCGTTCGCCAGGAAAACTCAGAATTAATGGTCGACGATTTCAACACCTTGGCATCATATAACGGCGGCCAATTTGTAGAAGGTGGCAATCCAAAATTCGACGACACCCTATTTAATGTTGGCGCCACCTACAAAATTACTGACAACTGGCGCTTGTTTGGCAATATTTCTGAAGGATTTTCTATGGCGGATGTCGGTCGTGTGTTGCGGGGAATCAATGTCCCGAATCAAAGCGTAGAAACTTTCCTGGATCTAGAGCCCATAATTACTGACAACACAGAGATTGGTGCAGAATATACAAATCGCAATTTCCAAACACAGTTGAGCTATTACCAATCGGACTCTGATTTTGGCCAGCGCCTGGAAGCCGACGCCAATGGCATTTACAGTGTGAAACGCGAACGCACTGAAATCAGCGGTATCGAACTTCGCGCCAGCTGGTTTGCCAGCGATGTGGACACCCTCAATATTCGCATCGCCCGTCAGGAAGGTGAATACGACTCAGACGGCAACGGTAAAGTAGACACCGACCTTGCCGGTGCGAATATCGGCCCGAATCGCGTCAATATTAGCTGGGACCGCGAGTGGACGGACAAACTCAGTTCACGCCTGCAAGTCAGCCAAGTTCAAGACCGCAATTTTAAAAACAGCAGCGGCCAAACCACCACGAAATTTGACGGCTACACCACGGTAGATACCAACCTGGATTACGCTGCAAGCTTTGGAACGATTAGCGTGGGAATACAAAATCTCAACAACGAAGATTATTTCACCTACTATTCACAAACCACTGGATCTAATTCTAGAAACTTTAAAGGCTTGGGACGTAGCGTTAACGTGTCGTTTGCTAAGCAGTTTTAAACATAAATATCGACATGCGCAAAGTTCTATTAAAGCTGCATAAGTACGCCGGATTGATCTTCGGTGTACTACTTAGCCTAATTGGTGTTAGCGGTAGTCTACTGGTATTCGATCACGCTATCGATGAAGCCCTAACACCTGAACTGCGCAGTGATCCATCGACCGTCCTAATAGAGCTAGAATCAGTTATTAACGCCGCAAGAGAAGCGGCACCAAGCGAAGCTACTCTCAGCCGACTTTACCTGTCTCGTGCAGCGGGCAGTCCACATGTCGCCCGCTTTCCCGGCGGCGCAGATGACGGCAAAGCCTTAGAAGTTAGCATCGCTCCAGATTCAGCTGACGTCCTCGCCGTGCGAGTTTGGGGTAACTACCCAATGACATGGCTATATAGTTTTCACCATAGTTTAACCGCTGGCCAAACCGGTAAATACATTGTTGGAACAATGGGTATAGCACTACTTTTCTTTTGTCTCAGTGGCATCGTAATCTGGTGGCCCCGCCGCGGCCAATGGCGCGGCGCGCTGCGTATTGAGCGTCACAAGGGCGCGATGCGATTAAACTACGACCTACACAAATTCATAGGTGTTTTTTTCTCTGTACTGCTGGGCTTATCCGCATTTACAGGTATTGGCTTAATTTTTCATGGCCCGATGGAAGCGGCAGTTAATTTTGTGAGTCCCGTAACCAAACTGCCGTCGCCTAGCTCATCACCGAGAAACAAGATTGAAACCCAAGTGATAAGCGCAGATATCGCCGTCGCAAAAGCATCAGCCATTTTCCCCGGCGCGACCTTAAAACGAATTTACTTACCAAACAGCGACACCGCCAGCTACCAGTTGCTCTTAACCCAAAGCGAAGAGGCGTGGACAAATTACGGTGCTAGCAAGGTGTGGGTAGATCAATACACTGGCGAAGTATTAGCCAGCTGGAACCCACTGACGGCGCCAATGGGTAATAAATTTTTAATCTGGCAATTCCCTTTACACAGCGGCGATGCGCTTGGCTTAGGTGGTCGCTGGCTACTTCTGATTACCGGCATCACGCCCGCCGTTCTATTTGGTAGCGGCATCTATCTATGGTGGAAAAAGCGGCAACGACGTATCTCGAATCAGCGTCGAAACCAGAACAAACTAAGCAACTAAAGCTCTTCACGAAATAGCGAATATTACGCAAGCTTCCCACGCTGCAGGCGAATTCCACACCTGTAAATTATTTGCCTCACCTTAAATGACATTCTGCTCGGCGTGACGCTGTTTTTCACTCGTTGGGAAAACCCAAGACTTGCCGTAGATCAATAAAACATTTCGCAGATTTGGTATCGAAACAAAGGGAATCATTTTGCTAATCTGGATACACAATCCAGGGTCGGGTATCAACAGATACTTATCAAGCCCTCCCTCGTGAGCTCGAAATTTTTTTCCAAAGAGTTTGCCGCTGGCCACTACATGCGCAAACAAAATGTCCTATTAACTGCTGGTGGACTACGCAATTTGGGCTTGATAAAACGACCCTAAGAGTATCATTATATGGGGGTCACTTAATTTAGTGACGGAATGCGAAGGCGTTGCTAGATCTTCGTAATGGAGTTCATATGATGAACATCTCAAATGGAATTGTATAATGTACCCGTGGTGCATTTAGGAAAGGGGTAAGTTACTCACCCTCACA
>TARA_R110002074_G_scaffold81724_1_pt1 | contig 49908 bp, 49 predicted proteins | sample TARA_R110002074 | Tara Oceans TARA_R110002074 (sample SAMEA4397215) | marine metagenome | biome: Polar Biome; feature: [MIX] marine epipelagic wind mixed layer (ENVO:01000061); material: water (ENVO:00002006), including particulate matter (ENVO:01000060) such as... | depth 10-100 m
TTTTCTTAATGAAATCAATAAGCGAAGGACCTTTGCTATCATCTCCCACCCCGATGCGGGTAAAACAACGCTGACTGAAAAACTGTTGTTGTTTGGCGGCGCTATCCAGATGGCCGGCTCAGTAAAAGGTCGTAAAGCATCACGACACGCTACCTCCGACTGGATGGAAATGGAAAAGGAACGTGGCATTTCCGTGACGACCTCGGTGATGCAGTTTTTGCATAAAGGCAAGTTGCTTAACCTGCTAGACACGCCTGGTCACGAAGACTTTTCAGAAGATACATACCGTACCTTGACCGCCGTTGACTCGGCGTTGATGGTGATTGACTGCGCCAAAGGCGTGGAAGAGAGAACCGTTAAGCTAATGGAAGTGTGTCGTTTGCGCGACACACCGATTATTACCTTCATCAATAAAATGGATCGAGAAGGCCGCGATCCTCTTGAGTTGATCGATGAGGTAGAGTCGGTGCTGAATATTCAATGCGCGCCTATGACGTGGCCAATTGGCATGGGTAAGCGTTTTAAAGGCGTCTATCACCTGTATAAAGATGAAGTCCACGTGTTCAGCCCCACGCACGGTGGAAAAATTGCCACAGGTGAAATATTTAAAGGCTTGAATGACCCTAAACTAATCGAGTTGCTGGGTAGTTATGCCGACGAATTTTTAGAAGAATTAGAACTGGTGAGGGGCGCGAGTACCCCCTTCAATCAGGACGCTTATCTGGCCGGCAAGCAAACGCCGGTATTTTTCGGTTCTGCCGTCAATAACTTTGGTGTTGGTGAGCTGTTAGACGCTTTTGCCGAATATGCGCCCCAGCCGCAACCCCGAGAAGCGCTACAAAGACAGGTGAGCCCCGAGGAAAATGAGTTTTCGGGTTTTGTTTTTAAAGTGCAGGCAAATATGGATCCAGCCCATCGAGATCGGATTGCTTTTATGCGTATTTGTTCGGGCGAGTATTCTCAGGGTATGAAAATGCACCACGTACGACTGGGCAAAAATATACAAGTAGGTAACGCGATCACTTTTCAGGCAGACAGTCGTAAAAATGTTGAACAGGCCTTTGCGGGCGACATTATTGGCCTGCACAATCACGGTACCATCCAGGTGGGCGATACCTTTACACAAGGTGAAGCACTAAAATTTGGTGGTATTCCATACTTTGCACCAGAACTATTTCGTCGTGCGGTGTTAAAAGACCCGCTGCGTATGAAAGCATTGCAAAAAGGTTTAAAGCAGCTAACCGAAGAAGGCGCGACGCAGCTGTTTAAACCGATGAAAAATAATAACCTTATACTGGGTGCGGTGGGCGTGTTGCAGTTTGAGGTAACGGCGCATCGTCTGAAGAGCGAGTATAACGTCGAATGCGTATACGATAATGCGCCGATCAGCACCGTACGCTGGGTCAGTTCAAGTAATCCACAAAAACTGGAAGAATTCAAAAAGAAAGTGCATGATAATCTGGCAGAAGATGGCAGTGGCTATTTAGTTTATTTAGCACCTAGCCGTGTTAACTTATCGTTAACCGAGGAGCGTTGGCCAGATATTACGTTTAGCGCTACGCGGGAATTATAGGAGAAAAGGATGACGGCTAAAAAATATACCATTGATGCACTCGAGTTAGGTCCGATGGAAAACTTTGTTTATTTGATTCAAGATCACGACAGTAAACGAGCGGCTATTGTTGATCCAGCCTGGGACGTGCCTAAGGCGATAGAATTGGCTGCTCAGCGCGGCTATAAAATTACCGATATCCTTCTTACGCACAGCCATCACGACCATATAAATGGAATTGCCGACGTATTGAACACATTTGATGCCGAACTACATTTATTGAAAGAAGAAGATAAGTTCTGGGGTGAGCACGAAGGAACGCCGACTCTGCATCACGGAGGTGATGAGATTATGTTGGGTAATACGGCGATCAAAATGCTGCATACACCGGGCCATACCCCAGGTTCGGCGTGTTATCACGTTGATGATCAGTTGCTCACTGGCGACACGATGTTTGTGTTTGGCTGTGGGCGTTGCGACTTTAGTGGAGGCGACCCTGAAGTTATGTTTAAAACATTGAATAAAATACGTACTGACTTACCCGCATCAACCACCATTTTGCCGGGGCACAACTATGCGGTTAAAAAGACCTCCACACTGGCCGAACAAATAAAAGGTAACCCGTTTTTGCACCACCATAATGTGCAAGACTTTGTGCAATACCGGATGAATACGCCAAAACGCAAAAGCCCTTACGAGGCAGAACAGGAAGCCAGTTGCGGACATGACCATTAGTCATGGCCTGCGCGTTTAAAGACGGGGATGTTATCTGTAGTTGTACCCAGTTGACTAAACAACAGTTTCTTGCAGCAATTAAAGATCAGCAAATTGCATCACTGGACCAAGCGCGCGAAAAGACCGGGGTCAATGTCGCCTGTGGGATGTGTATTTATATCGTTGAAAAATTATTGGCAGATAGTCTTTCGCTGCAGTAAAAAAACGTGCTCAGACATTGCGCTGACACCTTTGTTTTTAAACCGTGGTGAGGCATCAATAATATCCTTAGATTCTAAACATTCGATACGGTGTTCTTGTGATAATAATCGTTCTATCTCATCTGCAGGTACAGAAAATGGTGGGCCATTCATCTCATTTTGCGGGTACTCTATGGTGATGAGTAGGCGGCGTTTCTCTTCAGTTAGCAGGCCATTTAGTTTTTCAATATAGACTGGGCGCATCTCTGGCGGAAAAGCAATTAACGAGGCGCGGTCATACACTAAGTCGCAATTAATCACCTCGGCTTGTGTGAGCTGAAAAAAATCGCCACACAATAAGGTGATGTTGGCGTGTCGGTATTCAATAAAAAACTCACCTTGGGTGATAGTGGGCTTGAGGCCATTTTCACTAAAAAAATCGGACACGGCTGTTTGGCTAAGTTCAACACCAATCACCTGTTTAACGCGCTCAGCTAGCCAAATAAGGTCCTTGCTTTTTCCGCATAAAGGAACAAAAATCGTGTCATTTGAGATGGCCTGGAGGGTGCTCCAGTAACGTATTAACAGCGAGTTCACCTCGCTCAAATGAAAGCCTATTTCGCTTTTTGCCCAACGTTCATGCCAAAATTTATGTTCCATACATAGGTTTTTAATAAATAGCTGTTTTGTTTCGACCCGATTGCTTGGCTAAGTAAAGCGCCTTATCGGCTTTATTATACAAGTCATCAAACGTTTCATTGCTTGGTGGTTTAAGTGAGGCGATACCGATCGAAACGGTGAGTTGTTTTTTTATTGGACTTTTAGCGTGCTCGATAGCCAGTGTGTTGATAGCATCATGCACTGATTGTGATATTTTATTAAGGTTTTCGGTGTCGTCGCCTAATAAAATAACTGCGAGCTCTTCACCGCCAACCCTAAAGATAAGGTCGGTGGAGCGTCGTAAGGTTTTAAGCAAGGTGCTGGCGATTGAGACTAATACCTCATCGCCTGCAGGGTGGCCATAGTGATCGTTGTAGGGTTTAAAAAAGTCGACATCAATCATTAGCAGATGCATGGTGGATTTAAGCCGTTTGGCCTCATTTGTTTTAAGCACGCCTACTTCGTCAAAGTGGCGTCTATTGAACAACTGCGTCAAACCGTCTTTTATGCTCAGTTCAAATAGTTGTTTTTTACTGCTTTCTAAGCTTTTGATGAGTTGATTAGTGTTCTGTTCTGCAAGGTACACTTGCCTCTTTTGTCTTTCGAGCATGTAACCCGCAATAGATGCGATGACAAAAAAACCAAACAAATTAAATAGGCCAAAACTAAAGTCTATGATTGGTTGATGGGTGAGTAGGACTACCATTACTGAAGCGCAGAAATATAACAAAGTAAGCAATAAGGCGTAAGCCCAGTTGATGCCAAATAAGATGAAAAAAGCGGCGACGGGTAAACCTGTAGAATGAAAGATCATGGTGCTTAATGTAGGCATGCGAAAGACCGCAACCAGAATCCCTGCGCTAATGACAAGCGTCGATAAGGTATTATAGTCTAGGCTATGTAATGCATAACGACGATGGTAGGTGAAAGTATAAAATAAGACGCAATGAAGGATGACAATGGCATAAACAAGGAAATATATATCTTGGTAATTGATGGCCTGTAGCGGAAGAAGGACAAAGTAAAAAACGCTGTACAAGACGATCGCTACAAACATGGTTAACCTAACTAAACGGCTGTTAAGGTTAAGCTGTTTTGCTTGAAAGTCTTTTTCTAAAGCTTGGTCGGCGAAAGTAAGCTTTAATTTTGATTTGAATCTTACAGAGTCATTTTCTTTAGTCATGGCTTAGCCGTTTATGTAAAAACAGGTGCGGTTTTACACTATAGACCATGAGGAAAAAAACGTTATATCAAACCGTTAAATAATCAATAATGTCCGCTAATGGAATGTCTTTGCTGTCTGTATCTGTTCGGCCTTTGTATTCCACTGTGCCATTATCTAGGCCTTTATCACCTAAGACGATACGGTGTGGAACACCAATTAACTCCATATCCGAAAACATAAAGCCGGGGCGTACCTTTCGATCGTCAAATAAAACATCAAAACCGGCTGTTTGTAGTTCGATATACAGTTTTTCGGCCGCGGCTTTTAAGCGTTCAGACTTGTGCATATTCATTGGTAATAATGCGATTTGAAAAGGTGCTAATGCTGGAGGCCAAATAATGCCTTTATCGTCGTGGTTTTGTTCAATAGCGGCTGCGATCACGCGCGTTACGCCAATGCCGTAACAACCCATCGTCATGGTCTGGTTTTTGCCATTTTCGTCTAGTACGCAGGCGTTCATCGCTGTGCTGTATTTGGTGCCCAGCTGAAAAATATGCCCGACTTCGATGCCACGAGCAATGGTCAGCGTGCCCAGCCCATCGGGGCTTTGATCGCCTTCTACGACCTGACGAATATCTTCAATGCGCACGGGCTCAGCTAAATCGCGGCCCCAATTGACGCCTGTGTAATGTTTGTCATTTTCGTTAGCGCCACATACAAAATTTGCCATATTGGCAGCACTACGATCAACAATCATTGGAATATCTATATTTAATGGTCCGATGTACCCAGCATCGCATTTTGAAACGTGTTGGATATCGTCATCGTCTGCCAGCATTAGTGGTGTAGCCACCCCTTTTAACTTCTCAGCCTTAATTTCATTCAATGTATGGTCGCCGCGTAATAGAAGAGCCATAACGGTATCGTCGTCTCCTTTAACGAGTAAGGTTTTTAAGCATTGGGCGGTAGTAACGTTTAAGAAACTGCTAATTTCTTTAATGCTGCGTTGGTTTGGAGTAGATATCTTTTCTAAATTTTGATTGGCATCGGTGCGCTGTTCGGTTGGCGCGAGTGCTTCGGCTTTTTCTACGTTGGCTGCGTACTGGCTATCGGTTGAAAAAGCAATGGCGTCTTCGCCTGAGTCGGCCAGTACATGAAATTCGTGTGAAGCATTACCACCGATGGAACCGGTATCCGCTAAAACGGATCTGAAGTTTAAACCCAGTGTAGTGAATATATTGTTGTAGGCCTGAAACATTCGATCATAGGTTTCCTGTAACGACTCATCCGTTAGGTGAAATGAATAGGCGTCCTTCATTAAAAATTCGCGCGCTCGCATAACACCGAAACGTGGGCGAATTTCATCACGAAATTTTGTTTGTATTTGGTAATAATTGATCGGTAATTGTTTGTAACTTTTTATTTCGTTGCGCGCCAATTCAGTGACAATTTCTTCGTGCGTTGGGCCTAAACAAAACTCGCGTCCATGGCGATCATGGAGTCGAGCTAACTCGGGGCCGTATTGCTTCCAGCGACCAGACTCCTGCCATAACTCCGATGGTTGTACCACGGGCATTGAAACCTCAAGTGCACCGGCTTTATTCATTTCATCACGCACTACCGCTTGCACTTTATGTAGCACCCGAACGCCCAAAGGAAGCCAGTTATATAGGCCAGAGGCTACTTTACGGATAAGACCCGCTCGAATCATCAATTGATGACTAGCGATTTCGGCGTCCGAAGGGGTTTCTTTAACGGTATTAAGGGGGAATTGGCTGGTGCGCATAATGAGTTAGCGGGTGCTTAAATAAATTAAATGGAAGCAGCTATTCTACGATGAAAAGCGTAGCTGACCTAGTGGATTACGTTGATAGGACGGAGTTTCTATGCAGCTAATTCTTTCCAGCGCTTCAGTTTCCTATCCAGAGTGCGCCTGGAAATTCCCAATGTCAGCGCAGCTTTGGATTTGTTGCCATTGCTTTCATCAATGGCGTGCAGAATAAATTTTTTCTCGTGAGTTGCTAGGCGTTTATCCAGATTAGAATAAGTAGTCGCATTCTGAATGGGTAGCTTTTCGTGCAACGGTAGGTTCAATAATAATGAGCGTTCAATATGATTTCTCAATTCACGAATATTCCCTGGCCAGGGATAAGCCATTAATGCCTGAAGTGAATGTGCGCTGAGGGTTGGTATGGGCAAGTCGTGCTCTTCACATAGTTGCGTAATGAAACTTTTAGACAGACCGGCAATATCGTCGGAGCGGTCACGAAGGCTCGGCGCAGTAAAAGGAATAACGCTCAAGCGATAGAATAAATCGGCCCTGAACTTTCCTTCTTTGACGAGTTTTTTTAAATGATGATTGGTCGCTGCAATAATTCGCACGGATGTTTTTTGTTCTACGTCTGAGCCAACGGGTCGAATGACTTTGTCCTCGAGGAGATGCAATAATTTGGGTTGAAGGTCGGGGGCTAATTCGCCAATTTCATCAAGAAATAAGGTACCGTTTTTAGCGCTGGCAACCAGACCAGCTCTTGCTTCCTTTGCACCAGTAAACGCCCCTTTGGTATGACCAAACAGTTCGGTTTCCAATAAATTTTGGCTAAAGGTAGCGCAATTAATCGAAACAAACCGTCCTTTGCGTTCGCTGACTTCGTGAATTCGTCTAGCGAGCAGGCTTTTACCCGTACCGGTTTCTCCTTCAAGCAGAATAGGCGTGTTTTTTGTTGCAACGCTATCAACCGCACTCAGTAGTTTTACGACCTGAGGATTTTCACCAAAATAAAGATGGCGGTCACGGATTACTTTACGATCTGCTGCTGATTTCATGTCGGCGATGGTTGCGGGTCATATTGTCTTTTTGAAAGACGTATTTTGGGACAAAATGTCGCAAAAGTCCATGGCGCATTTAACCGCCTAAACTCCTGATGTCTAAAAACAATCAATAAATCAAGCGGTTTTACTTTTGGGTCTCTACTGGCACTGATTTTGCTTTTGCTTTGCTAGAGCCGCGTTACGCGGGATGTTTAATCAATAAAAATAAAGGAAATTGAATGAAGTTTAAAAAAATAGCACTGGCTGTAGCAATTACTGCAAGCTTTTCGACGCAAGTATATGCGGGCTCAGAATTATCAACTCTTTTAATGCTGTTACACGAAAACGGTACGATCTCGACGAAACAGTATCAACGTGTGCTTGCAGAAGCGCAGGCAACAGAGCTAAAAACCAGTGCTGAAAAAGAAGAAATTCAGAGCAAGCTGGACAAGGCAACTAACGTAGAAGTTAATCTTGAAAAAGGCGGTATTGCGGTTCAAACACGCGATGGCGATTTTACCGCTAAAGTGGGCGGTCGGATGCAGTTAGACTCTGCCTGGTATGGTGAAGATGGCAATTCGGCAGGTAGCGCCCTGGGCGATGGTACCGAGTTGCGTCGTGCTCGTTTTTATTTAAAAGGTACTGTGTATAAAGACTGGTTTTATAAATTTGAATACGACTTTGCAGGTACTGGAGATACAAAGAAAGGCATCACAGATATTTGGCTAGGTTATAACGGCTTTGATTTAGAAGGGCTGAGCGTAAAAGTGGGTCACTTTAGAGACCCATTTATGCTGCAAGACGCTGTTAGTGATAACGATACACAATTCACTGAAAGAGCATCTATTGACGCGTTTACAGCGGGTCGCCATATTGGAGTAATGGGGAGCTTAGACCGTAAGCATTGGACGGCTGCGCTGGGTCTTTTCGGTGACGGTGCCAGCACGGCTGGTGGTGCATCGGATGAAGGTTGGGGTACGGCAGGTCGAGTGACCTGGATGCCAGTTAATGAGGACGGCTCGTTGATTCATTTGGGTTTAGCGGCCGATTACCGCAGTACACGCGGCAAGAACGTTCAATTTAAACAGCAGCCAGAAACTCATGTGACCAATGTAAATTTTGTTGATACGGAATCATTAACAGATGTAGATGACTATTTAACCCTGGGTGCTGAGTTGGCTGTCGTTAAAGACCGTTTTTCTGCGCAAGCCGAATATGTACGCACAGACCTTAATCGTGAAATGGGTAGTGATTTAAGTTTCGATGGCTGGTATGCGCAGGCAGGCTGGTTTTTAACAAACGATACTCGTCCTTACTCATACAAAGGCGCTAAGTTTAAAGCGGTTACGCCAAATGGTATCGTCGGTAAAGGTGGTATTGGTGCCTGGGAGCTAGCACTTCGTTTTAGCACCATTGATTTAACCGATGAAGATATCGTTGGTGGCGAAATGGACAATATGACGCTGGGGCTAAACTGGTTCCCAACCCCAGGTCTTCGTCTTTCTGCTAACTACATAAAAATGCTGGAAATGGAAAGAGTTGGAAAGGAACATGATAATGAAGAGGCGGATATTATGCAGCTTCGCGCTCAATGGGCGTTTTAATTTAGTTTGAACTAATAAGGGCGCTGATAAACGCGCCCTTATTTTATATAACGAAATCAATAAGGAAATAATATGAAAAAGTTTATTAACACGATGGCGGGCTTCGGGCTTAGCGCCTTATTAATGATAGCGGCTAATAATGCCTGGGCGTCGGAGGTACTTAGAATGTCGACCACCACCAGCACAGAAAACTCAGGCTTATTAGAGGTGTTAAATCCTGTTTTTGAGGAAAAATACGATATTAAGCTTGAAACGCTAGCGGTCGGTACGGGTAAGGCCTTGGCAATGGGTGGGCAGGGGGACGTCGACGTGGTGTTCGTTCACGCACCGGCGGCCGAGTTGAAGTACGTCGAATCGGGTGATTTTATTGATCGCGCTGCGGTCATGCATAATGACTTTGTGATAGTTGGTCCGAGCAGTGATCCAGCGGCTCTGGCCTCAGCCAAAACGGCTGCAGAAGCACTGCGAAAAATTTCTCAAACTCAGTCATCTTTTATTTCCAGGGGTGACGACTCTGGTACGCATAAGAAAGAAAAAAATCTTTGGACAGCCGCGGGTATTAAGCCTTCTGGCGAATGGTATGCCGAGGCGGGTCAGGGAATGGGCGCGGTGTTAACCATTGCGAACGAAAAACAGGCGTATGCATTAACCGATCGTGCAACGCAAATTGCATTTGCTAATAAGTTATCGTTGAAAGTAGTGTTTGAAGGTGATGATGACTTGTTTAACCCGTATCACGTGATGGCGGTTAACCCTGCAAAACATCCAGGCGTTAGATACGACCTGGCGACGAAATACATTGAATTTGTGACCAGTGAACAAGGGCAGGCGATCATTAAAGGTTTTAAGAAAGGCGGTCAGCAATTATTTTACCCGGACGTTAAATAATTCAAATCGTAAAAACACCTTCTAGTGGCCTAGAAGGTGTTTTTTTATGCATATTATTTATTTTGAACGCGACCAAACGGCGGCCAGCAATGAGCCGGTTAAATTATGCCATAACGAGAATAGCGCGCCGGGTAGGGCCGCTGCCGGGGCGAAATACTTAACCGCTAAGGCGACGGCTAAGCCCGAGTTTTGCATGCCAACTTCAATCGCCAGGGTTTTACATGTACGTTTATCTAAACCCAGAACGCGAGGCAGCCAATAACCGACCAATAAGCCAGAAGCATTGTGTAAGGCTACTGCGCTTATCAGTATAAGGCCAATCGAACCGAGGCGAGGCTCGTTAAGCGCCACAATAATAGCGATAATCAGCACGATAGAGAAAACCGAAATTAGAGGAAAGATGTGCTTAACGGACTGCAGATATTTGTCGAATAGTTGATTGATGATCAGGCCGGCTGCGACCGGTAAAATGATAATTTTAAGTATATCCAGCAGCATTTTCATCGCCGGTACGTCGATCTGTTTGCCCAGGTATAAAAGGCTCAGCAGAGGCGTTGCCACCACCGCTAGCAGGGTGGAAAAGGTGGTGATGGTAATAGATAGGGCGACATTGCCCTTAGCTAAGTAGCAGATGACATTAGAGGCGGTGCCACCGGGACTGGCACCGACCAGAATCATGCCGGTTACGAGCATTAAGGGTAAATGTAGCCAGGACGAGATGGCCCAGGCAAAAAACGGCATGCATAAAAACTGCAGCGCAAGACCCAATAAAATAGGTCGGGGTGATTTAATAATGGCCATAAAATCGTCACTTTTCAGGCTGATGCCCATGCCGAACATCACCAGGCCGAGTAAAAAAAACAAACCGGGTTTAAGGGGGGTAAATAAGTCCGGATCAAGATAGGCAGCAAATGACAGTAAAATGGCCCATACGGGGAAAAGCCTGGTAAGGGTGTTTATCACGGGCCAGCCTTTTTTAAGCCGATTGTCGGCTGGTGTCCTTATTTAGGAAATCTTTAAGATAATGCCCCGTGTACGACTGTTCATTCTGAGCGACCGTTTCAGGGTCGCCTTCGGCGATAACGTGACCGCCACCGTCGCCACCTTCAGGGCCAATATCAATAATCCAGTCAGCGGTTTTTATTACGTCCAGATTATGTTCAATAACAACCAGCGTGTTGCCGTGATCGCGTAGTTTATGTAATACGCCCAGTAGCTGTTGAATATCAGCGAAGTGCAGGCCGGTGGTTGGTTCGTCAAGAATATAGAGAGTTTGTCCGGTGTCGCGTTTAGATAATTCGCGTGACAATTTGACCCGCTGAGCCTCGCCGCCAGACAACGTCACGGCGTTTTGACCGAGGGTAATGTAACCCAGGCCGACTTCAATTAGCGTATGCAGTTTCCTGGATATCACGGGAATGGCGTCAAAAAATGGAGCGGCGACTTCAACCGTCATGGAAAGAATTTCGTGAATTGTTTTGCCCTTGTAACGTATTTCTAAGGTTTCACGGTTATAGCGTTGGCCTTTGCAGTTGTCGCACTTAACGTACACGTCAGCGAGGAAATGCATTTCTACCTTGATAACGCCGTCGCCTTTGCATGCTTCACAACGGCCGCCTTTAACGTTAAAGCTGAACCTGCCAGGCGTATAGCCCCGCGAGCGTGCTTCGGGCGTGGCGGCAAATAATTCACGAATGGGGGTGAATAAGCCGGTGTAGGTGGCCGGGTTAGAGCGTGGTGTGCGGCCAATAGGGCTCTGGTCGATATCAACTACTTTGTCTAAGTGCTGCAGACCGTCTACGCCGTCGTTAGCGGCGATGGGTAAGGACGACTTATTCAGTGTTTTAGCAACAACGGGGTACAGCGTTTCATTAATAAGCGTCGACTTGCCCGAGCCAGAAACACCCGTAACACAGGTCATTAAGCCAAGCGGAATATCAACAGTAACGTTTTTTAAGTTGTTGGCGCTGGCGTTATTAATGCGCAATGTCTTGTTCGGATCTACTTGATGACGGGTAGTGGGTACGGCTATAGCTTGTCGCCCCGACAGGTAGTCGCCGGTGGTGGAATTCGGGTTATCTATAATATCCTGCGGTGTACCTTGAGCAATGATTTGTCCGCCATGAATACCGGCGTGAGGCCCGATATCTACGACGTGGTCTGCGGCCAGAATCGCGTCTTCATCGTGCTCAACAACGATAACCGTATTGCCAATATCGCGCAGATGGAAAAGGGTATTGATCAGGCGTTGATTGTCGCGCTGATGCAGGCCGATAGAAGGTTCGTCCAGTACGTACATAACCCCAACCAGTCCTGCGCCAATTTGGCTGGCGAGTCGGATTCGTTGCGCCTCGCCACCGGATAGCGTGTCCGCACTTCTATCGAGTGACAGGTAATCTAGGCCCACATTAATCAGGAACTCGAGTCGTGCTTTGATTTCCTTGATGATCTTTTTAGCAATTTCTCCGCGCTGGCCGCTGAGCTTTAAAGTGGAAAATAGCGCGCTTGTTTTGCGAATAGAAAGACCAGTAATTTCAGGCAAGGTGTGGGTATCGACGAATACGTGTCGGGCGGTCTGGTTAAGCCGTTGTCCATGGCAGGCAGTGCAGGCTCGGCTGGATAAATATTTAGCCAGTTCATCGCGCACGGTATTGGAGTCTGTTTCTCGATAACGGCGCTCCATGCTGTTAATAATCCCTTCGAAAGGGTGTGTTCGTTTGCTCGATTCGCCGCGACTATTTAGCGTCGTAAAGCTAATTTCATCGTCACCACTACCAAATAAAATAATCTGCTGAATAGCGTCGGGGTAGGAATTAAACGGTTCTTCTGGGTCAAATTGATAGTGTTTGGATAGCGACATAACCATTTGATAGTAATACAGGTTGCGCTTGTCCCAGCCGCGAATAGCGCCGCCTGCGAGGCTGATCTCTGGACTATGTATAACCTGGCTCTGATCGATATATTGCTGAATGCCAAGCCCGTCGCAACTGGAACAAGCGCCTTTGGGGCTATTGAACGAAAAGCTTCGAGGTTCAAGTTCACTGATGCTATAGCCGCAGGTCGGGCAGGCAAACCGCGAAGAAAATAGAATTTCCTCGTTATCGTCTATGCTGCTGATAATGGCGATACCGTCGGTTAACTTCAATGTAGTTTCGAAAGACTCGGCGAGCCTGACAGAGAGCTCGTCGTTGATTTTGAAGCGGTCGACGACTACTTCAATGGTGTGTTTCTTTTTAAGTTCTAAGGTGGGCGCGTCGTCCAGTTCAACCACTTCGCCATCGATACGCGCGCGAATAAAGCCCTGGTTGCGCAAGTCGTTTAATACATTAAAGTGCTCGCCCTTGCGTTCCTGTACAACTGGGGCCAGTAGCATCCAGCGTTTAGTTGGATCCAATGAGAGTACGGAGTCGACCATCTGAGTAATGGTCTGAGCTTCAAGCGAGGTGCCGTGATCGGGGCAGCGTGGAATACCCGTTCGGGCAAATAGCAGCCGTAGGTAATCGTAAATTTCGGTAATCGTCCCCACTGTAGAGCGTGGGTTATGCGAGGTGGATTTTTGTTCGATAGAAATGGCTGGGGATAAACCTTCGATATGGTCAACGTCAGGTTTTTCCATCACCGATAAAAACTGTCGAGCGTAAGCCGATAGCGATTCGACATAGCGCCGCTGACCTTCTGCGTAGATCGTATCGAAGGCTAAGGAAGATTTGCCAGAGCCGGATAAACCAGTGATAACAATGAGTTTATCTCGAGGGAGGTCAAGGTCTATGTCTTTTAAGTTGTGCGTACGCGCACCGCGTATTTGAATGGTATCCATCTTGCTATCTAATTTATCCGCCAAACCTGTTAATATACCCGCCTTTCCACAGGCTAGGCAAAGTAATTATGGCTAATTCCCCAAGCCAACCATCGACGATGAGCGAACAAGAGAAACGGGCGAGCATAGGCTTGGCCGGCATCTTTTCGATGCGCATGCTGGGTTTATTTATGATTTTGCCCGTTATGTCGCTCTATGCAGGGGATTTAAAGGGCGTCACACCGTTGTTACTGGGTCTGGCTATTAGTGTGTACGGCTTAACGCAAGCACTGTTGCAAATTCCTTTTGGCCTGATGTCAGATCGATTTGGACGTAAAAAAATTATCACTCTGGGTTTATTGTTATTCGTCGCCGGCAGCATTGTGGCGGCGCTATCCACTACGATATACGGCATTATTTTAGGTCGAGCCTTACAGGGTAGTGGCGCGGTAGCGGCGGCCGTTATGGCCCTGGCGGCAGATTTAACGCTGGAACAAAATCGAACTAAAATCATGGCGACCATCGGCATTAGCATCGGCATTTCTTTTGGCATAGCGATGGTGATTGGTCCCTTATTGGCATCGGTTGTTGGACTGCAGGGTATTTTTTGGTTTACCGCGGTACTAGCGATCATAGGCATTATCGTCTTGCATAAAGTAGTGCCCCAGCCCGCCAGCCTATCTGTGCATAAAGACGCCGAACCCATTCCGGCTTTAATCGGGAAGGTGCTGAAAGATAGGCAGTTATTACGCCTCGATATAGGCATTTTTTGTTTACATTTGGTGATGACGGCGATGTTTGTCGTGTTGCCTATTGTGTTACGCGGTAAGCTGGGCATCGCGGCAGAAGATCACTGGATGGTGTATTTGCCGGTTTTGGCCTTATCGGTTATCGCCATGGTGCCGTTTATTATTCTCGCAGAAAAAAAACGCAAGATGAAAGCCGTTTTTGTAGGCGCCGTTTTGACCTTGTCGATGGCTTGCCTTGGCCTGTATCAATTGAGTGGCAATTTATGGGGAATGCTCGCGGCGTTATTTATTTTCTTTACCGCGTTTAACCTATTAGAAGCGACGTTGCCCTCATTGATTTCTAAAATAGCCTTTGCTGGAGGTAAAGGAACGGCAATGGGTGTTTATTCGAGTTCGCAATTTTTCGGTGCTTTTTGCGGCGGTATAGCGGGTGGATTAATCTGGGATGCTTACGGTTTATCAGAGGTGTTCTTATTCTGCGCGGTTGTTTTATTACTCTGGTTTGTGGTGGCGTTAAGCATGAAGTCGCCTCGTCATATGAGCAGCTTATTAAAACATTTAGATATTCAAACAGCCGCGCAAGCGAAGGAAATAACTGATAAGCTATTAGCCGTAAAAGGCGTTCTTGATGTAGGTATTTCGGTCGATGATTCAACGGCTTACTTAAAAGTAGATAATGAGCTGCTCGACCATCAAGCATTGGACGCCATTGTTTCTTAATATAAAACTGCCCAGGTAAAGGGCATAGAAAATCGGAGTATGACATGGCAAGTAGAGGCGTAAATAAAGTAATTTTAGTGGGCAATTTGGGTAAAGACCCAGAAGTTCGTTATATGCCCAATGGCGGAGCGGTTGCAAGTATCACGGTGGCTACATCGGAAAGCTGGAAAGACAAATCTACCGGGCAACCCGTAGAGAAAACCGAATGGCATAACGTCGTGTTTTATAGAAAATTGGCTGAAATTGTTGGTCAATACCTGAAGAAGGGCTCAAAAGTTTATATTGAAGGGTCGCTAAAAACGTCTAAATGGCAAGATAAGGAAACTGGTTCGGATAGATATAAAACCGAAATTGTCGCCAACGAAATGCAAATGTTAGATAGCCGAGGTGGTGGTTCTGCAGAATTTTCACCAAAAAGTTCGAATGACAATTTCGCATCTGCTCCAGCGCAACCAACCGCTGCAATGGATGATTTTGATGATGATATTCCGTTTTAAATGATATAAAACTATTAGTGGCCTGTTTTTACAGGCCTTTTTTATTGCTATAAGTCGCTAATATATAATACCGATTGACCATCGGTTTTGTAGCGTGTTAAAGTCACCGTCTCTTTTTAACGAAGTTTAAGTTTCGATTAACCATGCATTTAGGTGAGCTTGAAAAACTAGTATTGAAGTACTTTTGGCAGATAAAAGTTGCCGACGTCAAACAGGTGTACGCGCATTTTGAAAAAAGTCGCGGCGGTACGCTTAATACGATTCAAAGTACGCTCGACCGGCTTTTTAAGAAAGGGCTTTTAAAACGCGACAAAGAAGGGCACGCTTACCAATATCGAGCGGCCAAACCGCGTAAGGATTTTATTGGCGGATTGATTAAAGACGTGGCGAATGATTTTACCGCTGGGGACGAAGATAGTATTTTGGCTGCTTTTGTTTCGCTGTCGTCTGAGTTGAATGATGGTCAATTAGAACAGCTTGAGAGTCTGATTAAAGGTTACCGCTCTACGATGCCATCGGATGAGAAAGCATGATATTAGGCAATGCGGCGATCCTATTTAATGTGTTGTCTATCATGACAATTAGTGTGTTAATGGTGATGGCTGCATGGATTCTTTTTTTAAAGTTAAAGTCGAAGGGTTTTAACCAGTATTCGTTGTCATCACGGCGTCAACTACTTTGGCTCGTCGTATTATCGCCCTGGTGTGTGGGCTTGCTGTCTGCGGCAGTGGTGATATTCCCAGGAAGCCAATATTTTCCATTCCCACCGGCTTATGAGCTGCTTCATTGGCATCACGTAGAAGAGTTTTCTTTTACGAACTGGCATGGTTTATCTATAATGCTCGCCATTTTTAGTATCTGCCTCGTGTTTGGTCGAAAAATTTACCGATTAAGTTTGGGTAAACGGCAATTAAAATTGCTTTATGCCTTCGCGGACCGGGATGATAATGGGGTTTGCCAATTAGATGCTGACGCTGCAACAGCGTTTACCGCAGGTTATTTCAAGCCGCGTTTCTTTATCACTTCAACACTACGTCAACAGTTGAGCAATGAAGAGTACGCGATTGTTCGGTTGCATGAAAATGAACATATCAGGTGCTTCGATCCGCTAAAAAAAGCTTGCTATCAACTGTTAGCGGCCTTTTATCCTCGGAGTATTGCTCAGCAGCTGAATAGTTCGATGGCGCTTGTTATTGAATTAGGTGCTGATTCAGCGGTGTCCCGAATTATCGCGGATAAATCATTCATTGCCCTGACCATGATAAAAGTACGACGACTCGCCGGCAGCTCTCTTGACAGCGGGTTGAGTAATAATGCACTGTGCCACTACGGCGTGGATGCGATAGAAGCGCGTATTAACTACTTATTAACGAAACAAGAAAATAAGATATTCCCTTTCTTCACTATAACTTTTACCGCAGCGTTAATGATGATTTCTTGCGCTTTTTTTGCCGACTTCTTTCATCACTTCATCGAGTACACGCTTTCTCATTAAGGATTTTTTATGCCATTAAGAAATAATGCTTTTACGCCCTTAGAACCGACTATGAATCGGTTTTTAACCAGGGTAGCAAAACGAAGTTTCCTGCTAGGAATGCTCATAACGATTAATTTTCCGTTTCTGGTATTAGCAGAAGGTGAAGCCCAATCCAGAGCATTGACGTTATCCGAAGCGATCACGAAAACTTTGAACCACAATCCTGAATTGCAAGTTTTCCAGTATCAGCTAGAAGCCCAACAAGGCCGAGTGGTGCAAGCGGAGTTATCACCGAAGCCGGAGGTGAGCTTGATGGTGGAAGATGCTCTTGGCAGCGGTGATTTAAATGGGTTTGATAATGCGCTAACGACATTGAGCGTAAGTTGGGTATTGGAGCAGGCTCTAAAAGAAAAACGAACGGCTGTTGCCGTTCTTGGTCAGGGCCTGATCGAAAGTGAGAAAACAATAAGGCAACTCGACAGTGCAGCAAAAACGGCGAGTTATTTTCTGCAAGCACTGGCCCACCAGGAGCGCGCACTTATCGCCAGCAGAGCGATAAATTTGGCTGAAACAACGGTAAAAGAAACCAGTCGGCGGGTAAAAGCTGGAAATACTTCTCTCGCGGAGTTATATCGTGCCGAGGCAGAACTAGCTAAACGAAAACTTGTGTTGGAAGATTTGTCGCACGAACTTAATACGTCATTACGCCAGCTAGCCGCACAGTGGGGCAGTACCGCGCCGGATTTCGACTCGGTGAGCGGTTCACTGACCAGGCACGCTGATATTATTAGTTTTGCTGCGTTAAAAAGCCTGATCAATAACAACCCTGCACTAGCAAAGTACTTATCGATTGAACGGGTAAAAGAGGCGGAGTTAAAGCTCGCAGAAGAACAGCGGGATCCTAAATGGACATTTAATACCGGTGTTCGTCGTTATGAAGGTAGCGGTGATTATGGTGTTGTCGCAGGAATATCTATTCCCTTCGGTGGACGCAATCGTAATCAAGGGCGTATCGCTGAGGTAAGGGCGGAACTTTCGCAACACCAGTCTGAAGCCGATGCGCTTCGTATACGTATCGAAACCTCACTATTCAGCGTTTATCAGCAACTGGAACACAGTAAGCACGTAGCTCAAGCACTGAATGCAGAGATTATTCCGCGATTAGAGAAAGCCTTAGCCGAAACCCGCCGTGTTTATAACGCAGGAAAATATAGCTACCTTGAATGGAGAGCCGTACAAAATGAATTGTTAGATGCGCAATCCGCATTGTTAGACGCCAGTTTAGCGGCCCACCTAAATAAAATTGAAATAGAACGTCTAACCGGCGCACAAATAACCACATCTTTTAAAGAGTAATATTATGAATAATAAGCTACATAAAATGATCATTTCGTTGATTGCCTGCACGTTTATAGCGTACAGCACATCTGTATTTTCTATCGATAGTTCAACTGCTGAAGAACAGGTGGAGGAAGTAGAAAAGGGTTCGCACGGAGGCCGTTTATTAAAAGATGATGACTTTATTCTTGAGCTGTCCATTTTTGAAACCGGTGTACCACCGGAGTTTCGAGTTTGGATCACGGATAAAAACCAGCCAGTACAACCCGCTGAAGTAAACTTAAAGGTCACACTAACGCGCCTTGGTGGTGTTAACGATGAGATTAACTTTATCGCGCAAAGTGATTTCCTGCGTGGCGATAGCGTTATATACGAACCACATTCATTTGTCGTTACCATCGATGCGCAATACAAGGGGCAAACGCACCAATGGCAATATGATAATTTCGAAGGCCGTACGACGATTGATGATGCGGTAGCAGATGCGTTAGCCATTGAAACATCCTTTGCCGGTCCGGCCTTACTGAAAGAAACCATTTCCGTGTATGGCAAGTTGGCGGCTGCGCCTGAATCGGTGCGCAATATAAGGGCTCGTTTTGCCGGCAGCATTAAGAAGGTACATGTAGCGTTGGGGCAATCGGTTAAAAAAGGCGACGCCTTAATCGATATCGAAAGTAATGAGAGCCTTAAAACGTATACGATTTTTGCCCCTATCGACGGCGTTATTCAAGCACGCAACGCCAATGCAGGTGAACAAAGCAATGGTGATACTTTGTTATCGTTGGTTAACACGCGTGTGTTGACGAGTGAATTAGCCGTTTTCCCCAGTGATATCCAGCGCGTTGCTCTCGGAGCTAAAGCCTGGCTGTCAATTAAGGGAATTGAAGGACCCGTTTTAGCAACCGTAAAGCAAATTGATGGCGCGTTGCAGCCCAATCAGTCAGTGATAGTCAGGGCTCAAGTAGATAATAAGCAGGGCCTGTTGTTGGCGGGGGCTTTTTTAAGTGCTGACATTGAAGTGGCTGAACACCAAGTTCCGTTGGCGGTTAGGCGGTCAGGCTTGCAGGCCTTTAGAGACTTTACGGTTGTATTTGCAAAAATCGGCAATGAATACGAGGTGCGAATGCTGGAGTTGGGGCGTGTCGCAGGCCAGTGGGTTGAGGTCCGGGGCGGTTTGGAGCCGGGCACAGAATACGTATCTGAGAATAGTTACATCATCAAAGCCGATATTGAAAAATCCGGCGCTTCACACGACCACTGAGGAACGACATGCTTGAGTATATTATACGTTCGTCCATCCAGCGCCGATTTCTAGTTCTTGCGGTGGTAGCAGCTATTTGCGCCCTGGGTGCCTGGAATTTCACGAAACTGCCCATCGATGCGGTACCCGATATAACCAATACCCAGGTGGTGATTAATACAGAAGCGACGGGTTATACGCCACTTGAAGTTGAACAGCGGGTGAGCTATCCAGTAGAAAATGCAATGGCTGGCTTACCTAACCTGGAACATACCCGGTCGGTGTCGCGTTACGGCTTGTCGCAGGTGACGGTTATTTTTAAGGATGGCACGGATATCTACTTTGCCAGGCAACTGGTTAATGAACGGCTAAGTGCCGCTAGAAGCGATTTGCCCGCACTGCTGGAACCTGAGTTAGGGCCTATTGCGACAGGTTTGGGTGAAATCTTTATGTTTACCGTCGATGCGGAGCCGGACGCGCTCAATGCTGACGGTTCTGCCATTACTCCGACCGATTTGAGGACGGTTCACGACTGGGTTATCAGGCCACAGTTACTGCGTGTACCGGGCGTGGTGGAAGTTAATCCAATTGGCGGCTTTAAGCGAGAAATATTGGTGGCTTTAGAGCCTGCTAATTTATTGGCTTACGGTATTACGCAGGGCGATATCGTCAGCGCGATTGAATCGAACAATGAGAACCGTGGCGTAGGCTTTATTGAACACAATGGTTCGCAGTGGTTGATGCGAATACCTGGGCAAATAGAAGAACTCGCGACATTGGGCGACATTTTGGTGTCCGAGGTGAATGGGCTGGTCGTGCGATTAAAGGATGTAGCCAACATCAGCGAAGGGAAAGAGCTACGTTCGGGTGCCGCGACCCAAAATGGCCGCGAAGTGGTGATGAGTACGGTCTTTATGTTGATTGGCGAAAATAGTCGTACCGTTGCCAAAGGTGTTGCGGAAAAACTAGAAGAAATCAAAACGAGTTTACCTGAAGGCGTTACCGTAACGGCAGTTTACGACCGTACCAGTCTGGTAGATAAAACATTGCAAACGGTACAAAACAATTTATTCGAAGGCGCTTTGTTGGTGATCGTTATTCTGTTCCTGTTTTTGGGAAATATCAGAGCCGCATTACTGACCGCAGCGGTTATTCCGATCGCCATGCTGATGACGATTACCGGAATGGTGCAAGCCAAAGTCAGTGCAAATTTAATGAGCATGGGTGCGTTGGATTTCGGTTTAATCGTCGATGGAGCGATCATTATTGTCGAAAACTGTTTGCGTCGCTTAAGTGAAGCCAGACGAAGTGGAGAACTAGCAGTAAATGAACGCTTTAACGTGGTGTTTGAAGCGACCACAGAGGTGATCCGTCCCGCCCTGTTTGGGGTATTTATCATTACCGTGGTGTATCTGCCCATTTTCTCGTTGTCTGGCGTGGAAGGTAAGATGTTTCATCCGATGGCAATTACCGTCGTTATTGCACTGGTCAGCGCCATGTTGCTATCTATTACGTTTGTGCCAGCCTGTATCGCCCTATTCTTTAACAAGCCAGTGGTTGAGAAAGACAGCGCGGTGATGAAAGCAGCGCGCTCAGTGTATCAACCCATTGTCAGCATGGCGCTTAAAGCCCGTTGGTTGGTGGTGAGTGGTGCGTTGGTATTGATGCTGCTGTCTGTTTATGGCGCCACCAATTTAGGCAGTGAATTTGTGCCAAACCTGGATGAGGGCGATATCGCGATGCACGCTCTACGTATTCCAGGTACGTCCCTGTCACAGGCGATACAGTTACAAAAATCTTTGGAAGCAAAAATTAAAGATCTACCCGAAGTGGAACTGGTCTTTGCCAAAATTGGCACCGCAGAAGTGGCGACTGATGCCGTACCGCCAAGCGTTGCCGATAATTTTATTATTTTAAAGCCCAGAGACGCCTGGCCGGACCCCAATAAACCGAAAGTAGAGCTGATCAATGAATTAGCTGCGCTGGTAGAGCCGATGCCGGGTAATCGCTACGAGTTTTTACAGCCGATTCAAATGCGATTTAATGAATTACTCGCGGGTGTGCGTGCGGAGTTAGCGATTAAGGTCTTCGGCGATGATTTTGATCAACTGATTGCTTTGGGTAATGATATTGAGAAAGCCATAGCTAATGTCGATGGCATTGCGGATATCGCCGTTGAGCAAACAACGGGCTTGCCGATCATGACCATACACCCTAAACGGGAGGTGTTGCCGCAATTTGGCATCAGTATCAAAGAAATTCAGGATCAGGTTGCACTTGCCATGGGTGGTCACGTTGCGGGTCAATTCTATGAAGGAGATCGTCGCACGGATATCGTGGTCAGGCTGCCTGAGCACCTGAGAACCGACGTCGATGGCCTGGCGAAGTTGCCCATCCAACGAACACAGGGCGACTACGTTCCACTTGGGGAGCTAGCCGAACTGGAATTAGTGATGGGCTATAACCAGGTATACCGTGAAAATGGCAAACGACGCGTCGTTGTCACTGCGAATGTTCGTGGTCGTGACCTTGGCAGCTTCGTTAAGGACGTGCAAAGTTCGGTCGCCGAGTCGGTTGAAATCCCACCTGGTTACTGGGTTGAATATGGCGGCACGTACCAAAAACTACAGTCCGCGTCGGAAAGACTGTCTATTGTTGTTCCTATCACCCTGGTATTAATTATAGGCTTATTATTGCTGGCGCTAGGGTCTATGAAAGACGCGATGATCGTTTTTTCCGGTGTCCCTCTCGCATTAACTGGTGGTGTATTGGCGCTTATTTTGCGGGATATTCCGTTTTCGATTTCAGCTGCGGTCGGTTTTATTGCGCTCTCTGGCATCGCCATACTAAATGGCCTAGTGATGGTGTCGTTTATTCGAGACCTGCGAAAAGAGGGTTTAGCATTGGATCTGGCGATTATTCAGGGTGCGATCACTCGACTACGCCCGGTGTTAACGACGGCATTGGTGGCCTCATTAGGGTTCATACCTATGGCGTTCAATACAGGTATCGGTTCGGAGGTTCAGCGCCCACTTGCAACGGTAGTCATTGGTGGGATTATCTCCTCGACACTGCTGACATTAGTGGTTCTGCCAGCGCTATATCGCCTATTACATTCGGCTCGTGAGGAGAAAAATACAACGCAGTAACTTATATAGTGACTGTATCTTCAAACGCTTGTTATGGCTAATTGTTTCAAGTCGCTTTGTAAGAAAGTTCTGTGTGTAACAGACATAAAAAAGCCCCTGTTCAGGGGCTTTTTTATGTGAAACGATTGGCGTAATATTTTACGCTATTAAGTCATAAGAAGAGTCTTATTGACTTCAATCGCACTATTAGCTTCTCACTCAGCTGTAGTATCTTCTCCGTTTGTCATATCAATAACGGAGTTTTTAACTGCAGTTGCACCGGCTTTTACGGCATTTATCGCATCACCTGCCATCTCTGAACTCGCCTCGCCGACTGAAGAAGCGGCTTCGCTAGTTGCTTCAACAGCAGAGTCTATAGCTTCAGATGTGGCATCTACGGTCGATTCCACAGCATTTGAAGTCGCATCTGCCGCGTCGCCAGACATTTCCTGAGTGGAGTCCATTGCATCAGACGTTGCGTCTATGGATGTTTCAGCGGCGTTTGAAGTCGCATCTGCCGCATCATTAGCCATTTCTTTAGCTGAATCCATTGTGCTAGTCGTTGATTCCTCTACGGCATTCGCAGCTTTGTCAGCTTCTTCACAGCCAGTTAAAAATAAAACGCTCGACATAAGAGCGGCAAAAATTAGTGTTGAGTATTTCATTGTTTCCCCTTAGGTTTTAATGATGAAAGCTGCTCAGCTTAATGCTGAAACAGTTAATGCATTATAATGATGGCTCTTTAGTTAATACAAGCTGATTAGAACAGTTTGATATTTAATATAATTTTTAATTCAATGTTTATAAATATGCCCGATACAACAAAATATCAACCCGATTGGCTAAGCCCAGAGGAATATCAAATGATCGTCGCCCCGTCTTTAAAGGTGTCGGCAGAACTGGCGGCGAGTCGGGGTGACCCTAAATTATTTCAAGACCTGCCGAGTATGCTGTGTTTAATACATTTGATCAGTAAGCTGAAAGAATTTTATATCGATGAGTGGGCAGTTATGAGCGCCATGCCTAGCGAGGGTTCTTTACAGAAAGCTCACGAAGCCGCCTGTATAATGGTGTTGTCGGAAGCTAATGTAGCTAAGGGTGAGTTAGCCGCTATGATGAGTTCATTGAATCGTGCTTATCAGCAGGTGGTCGATGCCGCTATAACACTCGAGTCGGATCAGGATATTAAACGCGCCTGGGATGCGATCAAAAAAAATCAGCACGAGCAATTTTTGGTACTATTGGAACAGGCGGCGAAAAAGTTTGTTCTAGCGCTGGATGGCTGGGAAAGAGCTCGAAATAAATAAGGCTTTTGTATCTATTGATAGATATTTTCGCCTTGTTAGAAGCATAAAATGATGATAAATGAGTGGAGTAAATGATGCATTTAAAAGAATTACTGAAGCAGTGGGAATTAGGTAGACCATCAGCGTTGACAGACGAAAGCTATTCGATTCGGCTACCTGTTCATGACGTAGCTCGACTACTTGCCTTTACAGAAATGTACCCAAACAGGACGGATACACAAATAATAACAGACCTTTTGCGAGTCGCTTTAGATGGCGTGGAAGAAGCCCTGCCGTATATTCAAGGCAATGAAGTGATTGGTGAAGATGAGTGCGGTGATCCGATTTACAACGACGTCGGACCAACCCCCTTATTTTTTGAATTAAAGAAGAAATATAGCGAGCTATTAGCTAAAAAGACTAATGTGGCATAAAACAAAACTGTAGAGCTTAAATTTAGAAATGAATGTATAGCCGAAACGTGAAATGGTTTTGTTTAATCGCGTGGTCGATTGTTTTGACCGCTTGTGCAACAACGCCTCCAAGAAACCAGAGTGACGTCTGTTCAATTTTTTACCAACAAGACGATTGGTACGCTGACGTCTTAAAGTCAGAAAAAAAATGGGGTACGCCGATCGCCGTACAGATGGCCATTATTCATCAGGAATCGCGCTTTCAATCAGACGTTCGCCCACCAAGGGACTGGTTTTTGGGAATTATTCCCAAGTTTAGATCCTCATCAGCGTATGGCTATGGACAGGCGCAAGATTCAACCTGGGAATGGTATATGAAGTCAACGGATAATTATGGCGCAGATCGCGATGATTTTGCCGACGTGGTTGATTTTATTGGTTGGTATACGAATGTCACGCAACGAAAGTTAGGGGTGTCCAAGTGGAGCGCAGAGAAACAATACCTCGCCTATCACGAAGGCCATGGCGGCTACAGCAGGGGCACCTATCTGGGTAAGCCCTGGTTGCAACGAGTGGCCCAAAAAGTGGGCAGACAGGCGAAGCGGTATGCTTCACAGTTAAAGTCGTGCGAATCGAGTTTAGATTCGGGTTGGTCAATTTGGCCTTTTTAGTCGAGTCGACCATAAAAGTAGTTTTGTCGCAGCGGCGGCCTTAACGTTATGCTGACAGGGGCAAAAAAATGCGCTCATTTAATGTGCGCCTGGTTATTACTGAGCGGTACTCCTATCGCTTTGTTTGCACAGGATAGCCGTGACTTCCCTCTCCCCGACAGCCTGAAGCAAGACGTCAGGTTTTGGTCAAGAATTTATACCGAAGTGACCACCAGCGAAGGGCTTATTCACGACAAACAGCACTTAAATATCGTCTACGACCGGTTGTCATTTCCTCCGGGTTCGAGTTACAAAGAACGCGAAATTATCACTAAAAAAAAGAAAAAATACGTTGAAGAAATTCTACTAGATCTGGCCATGAGTTCAAATCATCGCCTGCTCAGTCATCGGCATAAACGCGTTAAAGCGCTATGGCCGTCGGGGACGAGCAGCAATGAGTTTCGCCAGGCAGCTGATAATGTGCGCTTTCAGCTAGGCCAGGCTGACAGGTTTAAAGAAGGCCTGGTGCGATCCGGACGATGGCAGCCGTTTATTAAGCAAGAGTTTAAAACGCTCGGTATTCCGACTGAACTGGCCTCGTTACCACACGTGGAATCTTCCTTTCGTCCGGATGCGGCCTCACACGCGGGTGCCTCGGGTTTATGGCAGTTTACGCGATCAACCGGGCGGCGCTTTATGCGTATCGATCACGTAGTAGATGAACGCCTCGACCCTTTTTTGGCAACACGCGCGGCGGGTCTGTTATTAAAAGATAATTATAAAATTACTGGCACCTGGCCGCTGGCGCTAACGGCATATAATCATGGTGCGGCTGGTATGAAACGGGCGATCGAAGATACCGGCGGTACCGATATCGCTAAAATTGTAAGACAGTATAAGGGTCGCACGTTCGGCTTCGCGTCACGAAATTTTTACAACGCCTTCGTCGCCGCGCATGATATTGATCAGCACCCCTCAAAATATTTTGGTCAGGTGCAGCGCGAACCAGCGATGCTAATCCACGAAGTAGAGCTACCCTCATATTACACGGCGCAGGGGTTGATGACCGCGTTTGGCGTTAAGAATAATATCTTTAAGTCGCTTAATCCAGCGCTACAGCCGACGATATGGTCAAACAGTAAATATATCCCCAAAGGTTACCGACTTCGTTTGCCCGCAGAGGCATCGGCTACAAACTCGAACCAATTAATAGCGCGTATACCGGTGGATGAAAAAGCGAATAAACAAAAGGCGGATGTTGCGTACAGGGTTCGTCTGGGTGATTCCTTATCTACTATAGCGCAACGCTATAAGGTAAGAGTAAAGGAGCTGGTCGCGATGAATGGTTTGAGAAACCAGCATCAAATTTATGTAGGTCAGGTATTGAAGCTACCTAATGAGGCGGAAAAACATTTAAAAGGTGCACATCCGGTTAAGCAAGATGCTATTTTTTACCAGGTGAGAGCGGGTGATAATTTGTCCATGATTGCGCGTAAAGCGGGCGTGTCCGAGTCGGATATTTTGGCCTTCAATAAGCTGCAAAATAAACATCTTTTATATATAGGTCAGAAACTAAGATTGAGACAAGACCCCGATGTATTATCGATTGCGGCGAACGAACGAGTATTTAAAGTTAATAATGGCAAGCGTTTAATTAAGCCTGTCGATGATGAAAGTATTTTAACGGCTGATCCGAGTAATTATCTAGTCGCCAAAGATGGTTCTGTGGAGGTTCAAAGTGACGAATTACTCGAGCTTTTTGCAGATTGGCTAGGGGTGACAGCGACATCCTTAAGACGGTTAAATAAGATGCCTGCTAAAGTCAGGCTTGTCGCGGGGCAGCGTTTAAAGCTTGAATTTGCTAGCGTATCAGTAAGGGCCTTCGAGGAGAAAAGGCTGGCCTATCACCAAAAAATTCAGGATGACTTTTTTAGCCGCTTCAGCGTGAGCAAAACGGAACAGCGAGTGATGATTAAAGGCGAATCTGTTTGGCTAGTCGCGCAACGTCACGGCGTTCCGATGTGGTTGCTCAGGCAATACAACACAGATGTAAATTTCAACCAGGTGATGGTGGGAACCCGTCTAATATTCCCTCGGCTTGAGAAAAAAATTAAGTAGTCGAGCCTTCGACTGTCGATGGACATAGGACCAGTTCCCCAGACACCACATTAAAGCTATTGCCACCTTCGAGGGTGGTAATAAGGTCTTTGCCGACCATATCTTTTCGCCAGTCACTGAGCAGCTCAATGTCGCGTTCGCCGCGAATCAGTTGTAATAATTCTTTTCGGCTGGTCAAGGAGGTTGGGTTAACACCGGTTATCGCTGCTTTTAAACGAACCTGGGCCATTAGCAGGTCAGTGAGGGCTTCTTCCTTCTCAGTAATTTTTTTTGTTTTATTAAGCGCCCCCTGCGGGCTGGGTTTTTGCTCAATGGCGTCAACAACCATCTGGATGATCGTATCGCCGTATTTGTCGCTGAATTTATCAGAAATACCTCGAATGCTGGAAAGCACCTCGATAGTTGCTGGCTTCAGTTTGCATATTTCGATTAATATTTCGTCTTTTATTAGCCAACCGCGCGGAATGTTTTTTGTCTGAGCTTGCGCTTCTCTCCAATGGGCCAAAGCCTGTAAAATGGATAGCGAAGCCCCTTTAAGCTTTTTTGCCGCACGAATTCGCTTCCAGGCAAGTTCGGGCGGATTAGAGTAGAGAGCGGCTTTACACAGGTCTGCAAAAGCAGGTGCCAACCAGGTTAAACGGTCTTTTTCTAGCAGTTGTTGCTGTAATAAAGGATACAGTTGCGCCAGGTAAATGACGTCATCGGCGGCGTAGGTAATTTGGTCCTCACTAAGCGGACGACGTATCCAATCGGTTCGTGAATGAGCCTTACCTAGCTGTACGCCCAAAATATCTTCAACTAAGCGACCATAGCCAGCTTGTTCTGGGTGTCCTAAAATGGGCGCTGCAATCTGCGTATCAAAAACGGGAGACAAGGGTTTGCCGCGTAAATCATAAAAAATTTCCTGGTCCTGCCTCGCCGCGTGAAATATTTTTAATATGCTTTCGTCGTATAAAACATCGAGTAAAGGGTTGATATCACACGCAAGCGGGTCGATGATGGCAACAACATCTGGGGTCGCAATTTGAATTAAGGCGAGAATTGAACGGTAGGTTTTTTCGCGCTGGAATTCGGTATCAATGGCTAACCAGAGTACGTTTTTTATGCTGCCGCAAAACTCGGCGAGCTGCTCGGGTGTATCGATATATTGGCTTGATGTCATAACAGCGTAATGTGAGTAAGGTTGAGGTAATTTAAACGATGATAAAGGTTTTTTCAGCGCAGGACTTTATTGAAGTCGCTTTTTGGAGGAATTATCTTGAGCAACAGGATATAGCATGTCAAATAAGAAATGAATACTTAACTGGCGCAGTGGGCGAAATGCCGCCGATAGAGTGTTGGCCAGAATTATGGATAATGGATGAACGCGACGAAGTCATGGCGAAAAAACACCTCGCGAGTGACCCACTGGGTGAAAAAGATCTGGCAAACTGGGCTTGTAGTAACTGCGGTGAAGAAAGCGAGGGGCAATTCTCGCACTGCTGGAATTGCGAGAAAGAACACGAAGTTGAATATTAAGGTGAAAAATGATGATGGGTATGGCACTTTGGGAGCAGTTAGCGTTGGGGGCGGTCGCCTTGTTGGTTATATTTTGGTTCAGACCAGGTATAAAGGCGGCGCTTAAGCATAGCGAGCAAGCAGAAAAAGACTGGAAGGGTATTTTGTTGCCGATCGCGGCGGTAGTCTTATTTATTTTTTTCCTGATAATGACGCTTTAAAAACTATTGATATGTTCGTTAGTCGGTTCTGCACAACAGTACCAGGCTTCCGAAAGATGAGGCACCTGTTTAGTTTGGCCAATGGGTAACTCGGCTGCCTTGATATTCAGCGCATCATGCGCGGCGTGCCATATTTCAGTAAAGGTCTGATGGCGGGTTTTTCCCTCGATATCCGCCTTTTCTACAAGGCTCATTATTCTGAGTTGAAGTTCATCTACCGCAGGCTGACTATGCCGCCATTGATAACCTAAGGTGTCGGGATCGAAGTCACCAATTAATGCTTTAAAACCAGCTAATTTTAATAAATAAGAGCCGTTTGGGATGAGTAAGCGAATGGCTAATTGAATCGGCGCTACTTCATTAATTAGGTCGAGGGTAACGATGTCTTGCAATAGCGCGCGGTAGTCCTCCAAACTCGTCCAGGGTGAAAAAGGAACGAAGGTGGGTGAAATAATGAGAGCAGATTGACGAAGCAATTCAACCGCCTTAAAGGTGTCTTCTCGGCTGTGGCCTTTATCTAGCTTCAGCAAAATATCGTCATTAAAAGACTCCACCGCGCACGTAATGAACAGGCAGCCGGTTTCTTTAAGAACCGGCAGCAGGTCAGCGTGTTTCAGTACGTGTTCTATTTTTATGGTGGCATCAAAGCTGAGCTGGGGGAACTGTTCGTGCATCGCCAAAATAATCTTTTTCGCGTGCGTCGGGCCATTAAAAAAATCGGGGTCACCGAATGAAATATGTTCGGCGCCCATCGTTACCTGTTGCGCTATATCCTGCATAACGATATTAAAAGGCACAATGCGGAACTTACCCTCATACACCGGTGTAACGGGGCAATGGCGGCAAACGTATTTGCAGCCGCGAGAGGTTTCGATAAAGCCGAGGTTTTTTTGTTCGCCATTTTCCTTAATTAATTTTGCGTATGTCGATAAGGGGGGCAGGCTATTCCTGTCGGGCAATTTAAACGCAATTTTTTGTGTGCTAACCACGGTGTTGTTTGGGCCTGTATCGATGCGTCCAGAGAGTAGTTGAGCCAGTTGTAAAATGTCAGGCTCGCTTTCGCCGCCAAAGAAATAGCTCACCCTGTGTTGTTTTAAAATATCTTGATTCAACGGTGCGTATAAGCCAAAGGAAAATAAAGTGGCAGCGGGCGCGTGTCGGTTGATTTTGACTAGAGCCTTCAAAGCGATGCGCGTAGCGGTATGCATTCCGAGGTAGAGGCCGATTAAGCCGGCTTGTTCGAGTAGCGCCTCGTCGAGCTTTTGAACGGATAAATCCAGGCAGTCAACCTGAAAGCCATCGTCTTTTAGCCAGCTATAAGCCTGAGCCAACGCAAAAGGCTGGCGGCCTAAATCATAGGGGCTGATGAGCAAGATATTGGGTTTATTGAGCATAGTAACGAATAGGTTGTTTGACCACGCCAGTGTAGCAAAACAAACAATGTTGGTTTTGTAGAAATGACATTTAGTTTTAGCCATTAATTTTGGTAGTATGGCGACAATTAAAAATGGATTCATACTAATGAAAGAAGAAGACGCTATTGATGACACATTGGTCAGCAAATCACAAATAAAACGAGACGCCGACACCCTGGTGGCGCTGGGAAAGAAAATAGCCGGTTTGTCAAAAGATCAGTTTGACGGTATGTCGATGAGTGATGAATTAAGAGAAAGCATTGTCGAAGTTAAAAAGCTGAGTAAGGGTGGGGCGATTAAACGGCAGTTTAAGTACATCGGTAAATTGCTACGCGACAGCGATATTGAAGAGCTATCCAAGGCGCTTGAAAGGCAGCTTGAGGTTGATCGCTCGGCGGCGGCTCGCTTGCATATGCTAGAAACGTGGCGCGATAGATTGGTGCAAGAAGGCGACGCGGCCTTAGCTGATTTTATAAGCAAGTTTCCTCAGGCCGATCGACAACATATTCGACAGCTTCAACGTAAAGCAATACAGGAGCTAGAACGGGCAAAACCACCGACAGCTTCACGCAAAATATTTCAATATATAAAAGAAATAACGTTGGCAAATTAATACTGGGTTCATACTGTCAGCGGTATAGTGCAACGAGTTTATATAACAGGAGATCGGCATGATGATTCAATGGATAGGAAAGAGTGCTTTATTAGCCATAGCAATGACCTTAACAATTGGAACAGCGCAGGCGGCAAAGCCCGACAGCGTGATGAAAGAGAATAAAGTGGAACACAGTGAGTCTTTTTGGCAAAGGTGGTTTGGCCGTGAAGAGCGACAGCATAGCAGGGTTAATGCTGGCGAGGATGTAAAAGAAAAAGAGAAACACAAAGAAAAAAGCAGTAAGCATAAGGAAAAATCGGAGCGCGTATTTAGCCACTCAGAACGCTCAAGTATCGAAGGTTATTATCGCGAAGAAAGCCGTGGAAAACATAAAGACGAGGGCGGTAAACATAAGCAAAAAAACTTGCCTTATGGATTACAGAAGAAACTTCAACGTGGTGGTGAGCTCCCCCCCGGATGGCAAACTAAAGTTGCTCGTGGTGAAGTGCTTGACGACGAAATTTTAAGGCATTCAGAGCGTCTACCCGACGACTTGGTTCGCCGCTTACCCGTGTTGCGCGATGGCACAGAAATTCGCCGAATTGGAGATAAAGTGGTTCGCGTTATGGAAGGTAATGGAACCGTACTCGACGTCATTGATTTGGCTGACGTGATATTACGTTAGTCTAAAATAGCTCTAAGTGGTCTGGTTGCTGTTAAAGCGGCCAGACCATTAATATCAGTGGGACCGAGATCAGCGTGATAATAATTTCCAATGGTAATCCCATTCGCCAGTAATCGCCAAATTGATAACCGCCTGGCCCCATCACCAGGGTATTTGACTGGTGGCCGATAGGGGTCAAAAACGCACAAGACGCACCAACAGCAACAGCCATTAAAAATGGGTCGATATTGACGCCCAGCTGATTAGCAATGCCGACAGAAATGGGTGCCATCACCAGAGCGGTGGCGGCATTGTTGATAATATCGGATAAAAACATAGTAACGACTAAAATAAGCGTTAAGACGAGATAAATGGGTAAGCCTTCGGTGACATTGACGATACTGCTGGCCACTAAGTCAGTTGCGCCGGTACTTTCCAACGCGCGCCCGACGGGAATCATGCCGCCTAACAGGATTATAATCGGCCAGTCGACATCGCGATAGACATCTTTGCCAGGCAAAAATCCCATTAGGGAGTAGACGATAATCGCCAATATAAACGCCCCCGCCATGGGTAAAATATTAAAAGCGCCGAGAACGATCGCTGCAATAAAAATAGCCAATGCAATGAATACACGGCGTTGCTGACCAATTTGAATACCCCGTTCGGCGAGAGGTAATAAATTTAATTCGCTGAGCATATCGTTTACATATGTGGTTTCGCATTGTAAAAGCAATACATCGCCGACGGTAAACGTATGATTACGCAAGCGCTTTCTGAGCATGCGGCCTTCGTGTGCCAGGCCAATAACGGCGGCGGAATTCGCCGTGCGTCGACGCAGGTAGGAGACGTCACGTCCCAGCAGGGGTGACGAAGCTGTTATAACGCACTCAATTAGTGTCAGTTCGCCAGCGGTAAGGTCATCAAATGTTTTGCCGCTAGCCGCCTGAAACTCAAGGTTTGCATCGGTGAACTTACTTTGCAGCATGACGGGGTCGCCACGTAACATTAAAATATCGTTTTCTTTTAAGGTGTAATTCGGGTTAGTGTTGAGCGCATAGCGGTTGCCCCTTGCAACGCCGACGATGCCGATATCATTGCTTTGCAGGTCTTCTATTTCACTCACTGCCATATCTATAAAAGGGCTATTAGGCATTACTTGTACTTCGGTCAAATAGCTGCTGACTTCAAATAGTTGTTCGGTTGGACTGGTTTCCAGACGCTGTTTTGGAATCAGTCGCCAGCCGATTAAGGTGATGAAGATCACGCCAACGAAGGCAATAGCAGCACCAACAGGCGAAAAATCGAACATACTGAAGGCGGTACCCGTGATGTCTGCTCGATAGCTGGCAATAATAATGTTGGGCGGTGTGCCGATCATCGTGCTCATGCCGCCTAAAATACTGCCAAAGGCGACCGGCATTAATATCATTGCGGGTGAGCGGTTGTGTTCTTTCGATGTAGCAATAGCGACGGGTAATAATAAGGCGAGAGCACCTACATTGTTCATAAAAGCTGAAAAAAACGTCACTATGGCCGTTAATAAAGCGATGTGAATAAACGCATTGCTGGTATGCGGTAGCAAATACGAGGCGACGACGTCAACAACCCCCGCATTTTTTAACGCCTGACTGATAATTAATACAGCGGCAACAGTAATAACGGCGGCATGGCCGAAGCCAGCAAATGCCTCGTTGGGCGTGACCAGACCAAATAATAAAACGGATGTCATGGCAACCAGGGCGACGATATCGTAGCGCCATTTTCCCCAGGCAAATAGCACCAGGGTGACGGATAAGATGGCAAATATTAGGATCTGATCAGTGCTCATGTTTTTTTAATAGCGTGGCTTTCGCCTGGTTAAGTTGACTGGCTAAATGGGCGGACCCGCCTTTATCGGGATGCAGTTTTTGCATTAATCGTTTATGTGCTTCACTAACTTGCTCCTTAGTCGCATCCGCTGCAAGGCCTAGTATATCCTGCGCTTCTTTTTGACTCATCTGTTGCGAGGTGGGAGGGGGAGGTTGTTGTGGTTTTTCCTGCGTAGTCTTTATCGTTTTTGCAATACCCAGCAGGCGTAATACATTGGGTAAGTGCCTGGCAATCAGCGGGATAGCAGAACCGATAAAGGCAAAAATAATGTTTAGCCGGCCGCTGAGGGCAAGAAAGATGAGTCCGAGACCAAGCAGCAACCACAGCGACTTTCGAATAGAGGCGGCCACATTTTCTGCTGGTGTAGTTAAAAACCAGCGAACTAAATACAACGCGCCAAAAACGATGCCGATGAGTATTAAGAAACGTATCATAGCGTTTCTAAACGGCGCTTGTTGACTTTAAATGCGGCGAAGCTTTGCTCACTACTTTGCCCGCTCAGAACGTACTCACCGAGCCAGAGAAACTCTTGTGGGTCGGCGACCATTCCGACGTGTCGATAAACTATGTCTCCTTGTTGGTTGATAAAAACGAGGGTGGGCGTAAGACGAACGCGGTGGTTTTTTGCAAGTTCTATGTAGCTAATCTGCTGGTGTTGCCGATCCGTTACGCGTTGTTTTGACTCAATGTCTATTTCTATTAGTTGAAAGCGTTGCTGAAAATATTGTTGGACCGAGGCTTGATTAAATACGGTTTTTTTCATGCGTTGACAAAAGCGACAGTGCTGAGTACTAAAAAATAAAATCAGGCCTGTTTTGTTTTGTTTTTTCAGCAGCGCAAGCTCTGCCGGAAGGCTGCCGGAGAAAGTGTGAAAGAAGTCATGCTTTGAATCATCGCTCTCCGGCGAGGTAGACATGGCGAAGCATCCGGCACACCACGCTATCAAGAGGGTAGCGAGGAATAAGCGGATTGTTAATTGGTATTTCTGGTGCATTTGTGGTGTATTTAGCAACATTATTTTTAAACTTAACTAAGCTTACTGTGTGCTTAGAGAAAATAGAAATAAAACATCAAAACAAATTCATGATTTGCAGAAAAATGCGCAATGTTTCTGCTTTTTAATTGAAAACATACATGAGTTTGATCACCAGCAATGGCTAACTGAGATCAGTTTAATCTTACCCCGTATTCATGCCGTTATAGGTTTAATAGATAACTCTACGCGTGGGGAATGTTTATTTGCCTTGTCAGATATTGACGAACGTTTCGAGCTATTTTGTCATTTAAAAAAGACCCTCGGCGCAAAGGATGAGTATGAAATGGGCGAAGAGCTTATAGATAATGAGCTGTATGGGAGTTTGTCGGATGATCTGGCGGACCTTTACTTTGAAATAAAAAGGGGACTAGACCTGATTTATCAAGGGCAAGAAAATTTATCTGCTGCCTTAAGCCTCTGGCGCGATGGCTTTTTCCTACATTGGGGCAAGCACTTGATTGATGCAGAAAGGCATTTGTATGATTTGCGGGTACACCACCGAATTTAAATTTGTTTCGCCAGCCATTTTATTTTTGCTGATTGCTCTAATGAGCATAACCATTTGTACGCTAGTTCAAGCTTGTCTGCTGCGGCGTACACCCCATGTGATTTGACGATGGCGACTGGCTGATTTTTTAAGCAGTCGCTAATACGTACGGGCATAACCTCCAGATAATTGTCTGCCTCACATTCAATGACGTCTATATCACCAAAATATAAGCGTCCTTCAAAATCGACAGGACGGAAGGTATCTCCTGTCAGTGTGAGTGCGATGGTATAAGGATTGTGCGAGTGCAAGACGGCATGTTTGTCACCTAGTTGCTGATAAATGCGCTGGTGAATACCGGCGTCTAACGAAGCCCCCTCGGTGAGGGTTTTTGCAAGAGGGCAGTTAATCAGTTCGTCAACCTGTATGGTATCAGCGCATGCACCGGTTTTTGTAACGAGGAATGTGTCGTCGGTACGCACGGAGCCATTACCGCTGTGCGAATCATTTAACGCGTGCTGGCGTAATAAGCGGTAATAAAAAACGAGTTGTTCTGCAGGGGTCGTCATTTGTTGAGATGTCCCTTACGTTGTCTTAGCCAAATAATTACGCCGGTAACGGATAAAAACAGAAGAATAATGCCGACAAAATCAAAAAATAAAGCGCCGTAAGAACCAAAAAAACGACCGCTGTGAATATCTAGCATTAGCGTTTCTAGAGAGATAATATTAGATCGGTATCGTTGGTTTATCTCAGCTGTAAATGAGTCGGAAACAGGCGCGGCTTTTGACCAGTTGACGACAGAATTACTATCGGATTTTTGTATACTAAAGTCGGTTTTTAAATGATAGACCTGTCCATTAGCGAGAATCTTAACTTGCCCTTGACCATCGACGCCTATCTTGAGGATGTTTTTAGGCACACCATCCGCGCCGTCCAATGATCCTACACGCTGGTCGGTTGAGTCGATAAGTAATATTTCATCGGTCAAAGCAATGAGCAGCCAATCTTTAAATTCAATCGCGCCAAGACTATCGCTTTCAACGGGTATGACGGTGTTTTTACCGACAAACAAAAGGTCATCGGCTTGCGAAATAATACGGCCATTGCTGTTGAAACTGAAAGTCTTACTAGGGTTTTGAACCTGGTATCGATCCAGTATCAAGCTGGAACTGATGTGATAGCTCTTTAAGGCCAGGCCATCGGTGTGGTTAAGCGCGATACCGGTAGCGGTGACAAAAATAACAAACAAAGCGGCAAATAAGCCGCTGTATCGGTGCCATATATATAGCGACTTCGCTTTGTTTCGTTTGGGTTTATGATGTTTCAAGGCGCTGTGAACTGTTCAAGATAGAGGGCTATTATGGCGATTTTTTTCAATGCACGAACCGATAGTGTAGCACCCGAAATGCCATCGATCGTTTTATTGAGTTGTAGCTCCTCAGTGATCGAAGCGGTGTTGAATTGACGAGTAAAAAAGTCGTGTTTAACTTCCCATCCACGCGACTCTCGAAAGGCCAGCACTTTTAATAGTTGAATTTGTGATTTGTCGATGATCAGGCCCACCGTAATAGGTTTCTCTTTACCAATTTCGTCCAGTATCCAAGCCGTTCGAGAATTCTGCCGCCAATACCTGATGCGAATAAAGCTTGCTCGGTGCTGTAAAACATCCTCAATTACTTGTTTCTTTTCCCGATCGAGCCAAATAACGCGGGATTGTGGAGGCTTGTCGGCAAAGGCCTCATTAAGAAAAGATTCTTCAGACTGCTCAATACCCTTGGCGACTAGCAGTTGAGAAAACAGCAATAGGGATAGCAGAAGGATTTTTTTTATCATGACCATAATATGCAAAAGGGCTAATACAGACCGTTTAAAGTAAAGGGAGCGATATGTCTCGCTCCCTTTTACGCTGATTAAAATTGATAGCCAACGCCGAGGTTAAGTCCATTTTGTTCTTCGCCGTTATCGTTGCTTTGGTATTGATAGTCCGCCTTGATCACAACGTCTTCGTGCGGCCAGTAATTAATACCAACGTCCCACTGCTGTTTTTCAGAGTCTTTCGCTGCACCTGCGTTGCTGCCTGCCAAATTATCCCATTGATTGAATCGTGCAAACAGTCCGAATTTATCGGAAAGCCGATAGGATGGCTCAAGATAAAAACCTTCTTGCTTATCTGCTCCGGCGGCTTTAACAGCAGATCCATTGATGTCCCACATGGCGTAAAGCGCTTTTAATGTGAATGGTCCGTTTGCCCAAATAGCGTGCGTTTCGATTAAGTTACCGCTCTCTAGACCTGCGACTAAGCCTTGACCCATGTTTTGTTGGTGTTGAGCTGATACTGCAAGTTCAAGACCTGGGATGCCAGTGTACTTAATACGTGCGGTAGCAGCCGGATCATTCGCTTTTGCTTTGCTAACTTTTTGACGACCGCTGCGGATACTGAAACCATTATCAACATTAAGGCCAGAATGGATATAAGCGTCATAGCTAAAGCCTGCTCCTAGTTCACCATGAGCACCTGCACCTGCTGCCCACCAAGTTGCTGGGATAATGTTTTTTTCGATGGGGTTACGTTCTGTGCCGTAAAAAGTAGGTGGCTCATGAGTTTCGTTGATAATACCGACAGGTAGTAAAAATGAACCGGCACGTGCGGTGTGGTTATCATTGAGGTCGAAGTCTATATACGCTTGTTCTAGTTGAACTTGACCGTCTTTGCCGTCTCCTGAAAGGCTATATTCAAGCTCTAATTCTGAGAAAAAACGAATATCATCGGTAAACTCATGGCCAAAAAATAGAACAAAACGGTGGAAGTCAATTTCATCTTTATCACTAGCACCACCTTTGCCAGACAGGTTGTTGTAGTGCAGCTCACCATAGCCACCGAGGGTGGTTTTGTCGGCAAAGTTAGCCAGTTTTTGTAGGCCACTGCTACTGTCAGCGATGGTTTCTGTCGCCGCCACAGCCGCTTCGGCTTTTTGGTCGGTGTTATTGATCATCTTACGAAGGTCTGTATTCTCCTGTTGTAAGCTCTGGTTTTGTTTTTCTAGTTGATCGAGCCTGCTAGCAAGGTCTTCGAGCGTTAAAGAATAGCTGGGCGTGCTGACCGCAATACCAATGATAGAAAGAAAAACGAGTAGATGATTTTTTTTTGGATACATAATAAAGTCCTTATTAATTTAATATATATGATTCAGTCGTTATGACATGCTAATGATAATCATTATCATTTAGTTTATCAACAAGAAAATGTATTTTATATTAGGGTATAATTTTCCACATTCATAATATTTTGGAGTTCGCCATGGGTTCAGCACTTTCATTTAATTCAACACTAACACCTTCTGATATCAATATTAGTGCAACCGCTGGCGAAAAGCTGAAAGAGTTATTTGCCGACGTGGGTGATGAAATGGATGCTATCCGGATTTTTGTATCGGGCGGCGGCTGTGGAGGTATGTCCTACGGCATGACTTTTTCAGATGAACAAACGCCCTTTGATAGCGTGCTCGATTCTGGCGACTACAAAATTTACGTGGATACGGTCGCGTTAAATTATATGCGAGGTGTGGAGATAGACTTCGTAGACAAAGGCATGGGTGAAGCGAGCTTTGTGTTTAATAACGTCTTTTCTGCAACCGGCGGTTCAGGCGGTTGTGGTACCTGTGGTTCATCAAGCGGTGGCTGCGGTAGCTAATTAACTACGGTGCGTAGCGTTTTACTTATCGCGCCGCATAACAGTTACCGAATTCACGCCTATATTGAAGCGGCGCAACGGCTGGATATTGCTCTCGTAATCGCGTCGCAGAGTGAGTTCTCATTAGTGAGTGCTGTCGCCAACGGTATTCAAATAGACTTTTCTGATATGGCACTAAGCCTTCAGCGAATTGTAACAGCGCATCAAGAACATCAATTCAGCGCCGTCATCGCTAGTGATGATGGTTCGGTGGCCTTGGTGGCACTGGTGGGTAAAACTCTGGGTTTATCAGCTAATGCCGAAGATTCGGCAGAATTAACGCGGCGTAAAGATTTAGCTAGACTGCGCTTAAAGCAGCACGGCCAGTCTATCCCTGGCTTTCGCGTGATCAATACCTCCTTGCCCCTGTTAGATCAATTATCTCAACTAGACTATCCAGTCGTCGTTAAGCCCGTTTCAATGTCAGGCAGTAAAGGCGTTATTAAGGCAAATAATGAACAGGAATGTATTGCAGCCGTAGAACGAATAAAGCCGCTTTTATCTCAGCTAGCTAATGAAGAAGAGCGCACAACGATACTGATTGAGGAATTTCTGGATGGACCAGAGGTGGCCTATGAAGGCTTGTTACATAAAGGTCGACTACGACAGCTAACTATTTTTGATAAGCCGGAACCGATGAACGGGCCATTTTTTGAAGAAAGTTATTATATAAGCCCAAGTAGGCACTCTGTGTCCTGGCAAAAAATAATTCATCAACGAGTAAGTGAGGCCTGTGTGGCGTATGGCTTAACAGAAGGCCCCATTCATGCAGAGCTTAGGCTAATAGATAAGGATGCCTATATAATAGAAATAGCCGCGAGAACGATTGGTGGCGACTGTGCTGATATGCTGAAATTTGGTTTGAACATAGGTCTGGAAGAACTGGTATTACTACAAGCTATGGGCAAGCCAATCGATATACCCGAGATGAAAAACAGCGTTGGGGTATTAATGATACCGATACCTGAACAAGGTATTTTGAGGCGCGTTGAAGGCATAGAAAAAGCCAAAAAAATTAATGGCATTACGAATATTGGTATCAGTGTGCGTGAAGGGTACGAGTTGTTGCCGTTGCCTGAAGGATCTAGCTACCTGGGTTTTATTTTTGCCAAAGCGCCCACTCAACACCTGGTCGAGTCTGCGCTAAGAGCTGCGCAGGCGTGTTTAAACGTGGTGATTGCACCGAGCTTTAAGGTGCAGCTCGGCTAGAAACTATTTGCTTCTGGCGGGACCCGCATTTTTTACCCCGGCGTTAAAGCCGCTGGGTAATTGGCCCAGCTCGCCTTCGCCAAAGAAAAAACCTTTCATATGTGCCTCAATGAGCTGAAGACTAGCTACGTCGGCGGTACTCAGGCCGTTTTCATTGATGATCATTGATAATCGTTCAAGCCATCTTGTCCAACCTTCTTTCGACACGTTAGCCAAAATTCGTTCACCTAATTCACCAGGATGCGGGGCCGCGTCGAGTGCTTCAGCTTCGGTTTTAAGTACAACGCATTGGACGGTTTTGCTCATAATGGGCTCTGAAATAATTTAAAAAATGGATTATACAAGGTTGCCGTTAAAAAGGTTTAACCGTAGCCAAAATAATAATCAGCACGAGAAAAAGAACCGGAACTTCGTTCATCCAGCGGAAATAGACGTGACTATGCGTATTCCTGTCGTGTTTAAAATCCATTAGCCACTTACCGCACCAGAGGTGATAAACGCACAATAAGGCAATGAGTGTTAATTTTGCGTGCAACCAGGCGGATTGCCCGAAGGCGGCCCAGGCGTAGTCGCTCAACATCCAAATGCCAAAGGTCATTGTCAAAATAAGCCCCGGCGTCATAATGCCAAAATACAGTTTACGCTCCATTACTTTAAAGCGTTCATGGCTGATCGCGTCGTCACTCATCGCGTGATAGACAAACAACCGAGGCAAATAAAACAGACCGGCGAACCAGGTCACCATAAAAATTAAATGCAAAGCTTTAAGCCACATCAGCTAACCCCTAACATGCGGTCAAGACGATGGCGCATATCGGCCTCATCAAATTCGCCCAGTTTTTGCAGAGCAATGCTGCCGTCTGGGGCAATTAAAAAGGTGGTAGGGGTCAGTCGAACGTCGCCAAAGGCTTTCGAAGCTTCTGCCATCGGGTCTAGTGCAACTTTATACGGAAGCTGCTTTTGTTTTGACATTGCGATCACGTTGTCGGGCCGGTCATAATACATGGCCACTGCAATGATGCTGACGCCCTTATCGGTATAGTCGCGATGCAGGGCCTTTAAGTGCGGAATCTCTTTAATACAGCCGGGGCAGTCGGTGGCCCAAAAGGTGAGCAAGATCGGTTTTCCGCGTAAGGCCTGCAAGACAATTTTTTCACCGCTAATGGTATTGAGGCTAATATTTGGTGCCTGGTTAGACAAACTATTAGCGAAAAACAAGCCAGCGACGCTAACGACTAGAGCTATAAATAGTCCCGCTAGAAATTTTTTATTTTTGTTCATTCGTGTCACTCTTTAAATAGTGTTGAGTCAGCACTTCATATAAAGCTAAGGGGCAGACAAGTTTAGACGTACCGTTCGCGATGAATGCAGTCGCCATCATCGGTAATAATAATTCATGTGAGTTGGTCATTTCCATAATGATTACAAAAGACGTCAATGGCGCTTGCAGCATGCCGGCAAAATAGCCCGTCATTCCGAGAAGGATAACGACAGATAAGGGCGCAATCGGCACTAGTTCGGCGAGATTCGCACCAAGCCCTGCGCCAATGGATAATGACGGCACGAAAATACCGGCGGGAATACCAATGAAAAAAGTAGCGAGCGTCGCTAGCATACGCATAAACGGGTATTCAGGAGGCATGGTTTCTGCGTGCAGCAGGTAATCTTTGGTTTCCTGATAGCCGGTTCCAGCCGTGCTGCCGCCCATAAAGTAGTTGAGTATGGCGATAATAAGCCCACAGATAAAAGCAATTTTAAGCGGTGATAGGTAGGAAAGAGATTCTAATATCTGGCCACCTTTTAAAATAGCCAGACTGAAAAGCCCACCCATTAAGCCCGTGAAAATGCCGCAAAGCGGGATAATTAACCACGCTGTTCCCCAGGGTAATGACATTGATCGATCGCTAAAGTAAACGTATTGGCCTTGAATGATGAGGGCCGTTGCGCCGGCAAAAATAACCGCGGTTAATATAAGCCCGCTGGTTTTTTCTTCTAGTGAGCGGCTCATCTCTTCAATCGCAAACACGATACCGGCGAGAGGGGCGCTAAAAATGGCGGCGAAGCCAGCTGAGCTGCCCGCAATAATCAGGCCTTTTTCCAAATAATGTGGGGCGAAATTGGCGAAACGACCAAAATAAGACATCAAAGAAGCGCCTATATGAATCGCAGGGCCGCCTAAACCGACCGAAGCACCAGAGAGAATGCCGCCAATGCTGAGTAATAGTTTTCCAGCGATAATGCGCAGTCCTAACAATGGTCTTTGATTATTGGACTGGTTGGGTTGTAGGGCTGCCTTTACTTGCGGTACGCCGCTGCGTTCTGCGCCTGGGAAAAACCTGATCGTGACCCAGGCGAGCAAGGTAAGGCAAACGGGGGTAAAAATAAAACTGTACAGCAAGTATTCCTGGTGCAGTGTTTTAAAAAGCTCACTCGCTCGTTCGCTTCCCAAGGTTAGCGCAATCGTAGCGAGGCCAACAAAAATAGCGCCCATCCAGAAAACCAGGTGAGTTTTCCATAAGCTTAAGGATAGGAGGCCGGCTTTTTTTTCGTGCTTTAGCATGGGATTTAGTATATCAGACGGTGCTAGTGTAAAATGCTCTGGTATATTAAAGTGTTGTTAAACGAGGTTGTGGCATGATTAAGGCAGGTATTGTAGGCGGGACTGGGTATACCGGTGTTGAATTGCTGAGGTTGCTAGCGATGCATTCAGGTGTTCAGGTGCAAGTGGTCACGTCGCGCGCTGAGAAAGGCTTAAGGGTCGATTCCGTTTATCCTAATCTGCGTGGCTTTAATGAGTTGTGCTTTAGCGAACCGACGGTAGATAATTTGTTGGGTTGTGAGGTAGTTTTCTTTGCTACACCGAATGCCACCGCGATGCATATGGCAAAACAGCTTATCGCAGCTGGCGTGAAGGTGATTGATCTATCGGCGGACTTTAGATTGAAAGATGTATCTGTGTGGCAGCATTGGTATGGTGGCGAGCACGCTTGTCCGGAGTTACTTGAGCAAGCGGTGTACGGCTTGCCAGAAACCAATCGTGAGGCGATAAAAACGGCGTCCTTAATCGCAAATCCGGGTTGTTACCCAACTGCGATACAGCTCGGTTATTTACCATTGCTAAAGTCGAAAGCGATAGATACCTCAACGCTTATCGCTGATGCGAAATCGGGCGTCAGTGGTGCGGGGCGTTCGGCCAGTGTCGCAGCGATGATGAGTGAGACGGGTGAAAGCTTCAAAGCCTATGGCGTGCACGGACACCGCCACTTGCCTGAGATTTCTCAAGAGTTGACGACGGCAGCGGGCTATTCAGTCTCTTTAACGTTCACGCCACATTTGGTGCCGATGATTCGCGGTATTCACGCGACCTTGTACGCACAACTAATAGATACTAGCGTGGACTTGCAAGCTTTGTTTGAAACATTTTATGCGAATGAGCCGTTTGTAGACGTATTGCCGGCAGGCAGCCACCCCGATACGGGTGATGTGCGCGGCACTAATCGTTGTCAAATAGCAGTTCATCGCCCACAGGGTGGGAAGATTGTAACGGTGCTATCAGTTATCGATAATCTGGTAAAAGGTGCCTCTGGCCAGGCTATTCATAATATGAACATTATGTTTGGCTTAGACGAATGCGCCGGATTGAATCACGTTGGCCTGTATCCATAATAGTTAAAAACCTGGCGCCAATGATCCACCATCAATGCCCTCATCCTTATCACCTATCGAAGCGCCGGCGTTTTATTGAAAGAACGCTTGCGCTGAGTATTTTAGCTGGTTTGATAATGTTTTTTATTGTTGGCCGCTGGTCGGTCGGCAGTGTCGAAGAATATCAGCATGAAATTACACGTCTGCAGGAATCGGTTAAGAGGCTGGAAGAAGAAAACAAGGAGTTTGCTAAACAACAAGATTTTTTCGAGAATGCAAAAAAAATTGATTCACACGCCCAGCAAGACTCCAGGCGCTCCATGGTGAAACTGCATGAAGAACTAAGTGATGCCAAAGAACGCCTGGCGTTTTATCAACGAGTGGTGTCGCCAAAAAAGGTTATTAAAGGTTTGCACATCAGTAGCTTTGAGATTAGAGGGCTAAAGGACGTTGGTGGATTTCAATACGAGTTAATGATCGCACAAGGCGCGGGTAGGAAAGAAACGGTTAAGGGCAGCTATTCGTTATCAATTGCAGGTGAGTTGAATGGTGAAGTTAAAATACTGTCATTAGCTGAAGCATCGGAAAAAGCACTGAAATCAGAACGCTTTTCGTTTCGTTATTATGAGCTTCTAAGTGGCGTATTAAAGCTGCCGAGTGGCTTCGTTGCTAAGTACGTTGAGGTTGAAATAGTCCCCGCTAGAAAAAATGCCAAATCCTTCACAAAACGATGGTTATGGGTTGATTTAGTAAGTGGCGATTAAGTGGAGACTAGGATATAGATAACTTCTAAGCTAGACTATGCAGTCATTTTAGCGAAGGACTGAGGGGGAATGAGGATGTTTTCATCTGATAGTAAAAAATTAAAAGAGATTAAAACGACTAACGTTTCTACCATTATTGGAGAAGGCACTACCATTCAAGGTGATATTTTATACGCGGGTGGCTTGCATATTGATGGTAAAGTGATTGGTAATGTAACGGCTGAGGAAGGATCCCCTACTACGTTGACGTTAAGCAAGCTGGGGTCTATTCATGGTAATGTAAATGTACCGACGGTCGTTATTGATGGAGAAGTTCAAGGCGATGTGAGCGCATCAGAACGCGTGCAATTGATTTCAAATTCACGCATTACCGGTAATGTTCAGTACAATTTGATAGAAATGGAAGTAGGTGCCGAGGTCAATGGCCAACTAGTACGGTTACAGGGTGATCGAGCAAATGCTCCCCGTGTTCCCTTTCTTGAATCAACAAATGAAGAACTTTCTTAGTAGAAAGTAGACTAAGAGTTACCAATTAATTCAAAGTAGAGAGTGTTAAATGACTAAATTTGCTGCAATAGCTGATATAAACTTCACCGATAACGCCGCCAAAAAAGTGGCCTCATTGATTGAAGAAGAGGGAAATATTGAACTTAAACTTCGGGTATATATATCAGGCGGTGGTTGCTCTGGTTTTCAATATGGCTTCACGTTTGATGAAACGGTTGCTGATGATGACTATGGCATCGAGAAAGACGGTGTTGTCGTTATTATTGACCCAATGAGCTATCAATACCTCGAAAAAGCGGAAGTTGATTTTAAAGAAGATTTACAGGGATCGCAGTTTGTCATTCGCAATCCAAATGCTTCAACCACCTGTGGTTGCGGTTCATCCTTCGCCGCTTAAAGTTGAACCAAACAGCTATATGGTCACAGACCATAAGTTTCGTTTGAGTGAAACTTATCCTCTGTGTGGGTAAAGTTGAACCAAACGGCTGTATGGTCACAGACCACTTGTGTCCTAGAGGGTATAAGTTTTGTTTAAGCGCTATAAATAGCGCCTAAAACGACTGCATTTTTAGCCCCAGTGACCGATGGGACATTGCCAGGTTTACCTTCTAATGTTTGCTTAGCGAGCCAGGCGAAAGCCATCGCTTCTACCCAGTCGGGCTCCACCCCGTAGGCTCCGGTTGTTTCAACGGTGCAACTGAGCCGAGCTTTAAGTCTTTGTAGCAAAAATTCATTGTGCACGCCACCACCACATATCAGCGCTTTATCAATACTCGGTAAGCGCGCCAGGCTTTCTGCTATACACGCCGCGGTTAATTCGCATAAGGTGCTGAGGGTGTCTTGTGTTGAGGAAGGGTACTTGTCCAGGTGCGTGCTTAACCACGACAGGTTGAAATACTCCGGGCCGGTACTCTTGGGGTAAGTTAATTGAAAGTATTGATCACTCAGTAAGCTATTGAGTAACAACTTGTTTATTGAACCCGCTTTAGATAATTCGCCGCTCTTATCATAAGACTTGGCAAAATGGAGTTGGCACCATTGATCCATCAGGGTGTTTCCAGGGCCGCAATCAAAGCCAATAATGGGGCTGTTGCGGTTGTTACTGAGAAATGTCACATTAGAAATCCCGCCAATATTAATAACGGCCAAATTCTCGGAAGTATTTTGAAATACAGCCTTATGAAAGGCCGACACTAAAGGCGCGCCTTGCCCTCCCGCTGCGATGTCACGTCGCCTGAAGTCAGCGACCACTGAAATGCCGGTGCTCTCAGCAATTCGATTGGCATCACCAATTTGCAGGGTATAGGATGGTGTGCTATTGGGACTATGCTGGATGGTTTGGCCGTGGGAACCTATGGCGATGATGTCTTTGGCCTGAAGTTTCGCTTTAGTCAGTGTTTGGATAATGCTTTCCGCGTAGAAATCACCTAATTGAGAATCGAGTCGCCCGAGATCATCAAAGAAAATATTGTTCTGGCTGCAGGTGGTTTTTATCGTCCTAAGCAGGCCCTCGGGGTACGTTCGGAAATGACTCGAAAGCAGAACGGGTGTTTCGCCATTAAAATCAACAATAGCGATGTCGACACCATCCAAACTCGTGCCAGACATTAGACCAATGAATAGCTGTTGCACGTTGTTTTATTGATGGTTAAGCGCCAATTGTGTGGGCCTAACCTGCTCTAGTTGGCTTAGCAAAGGAGTCGTTTGCTGTTTGAATTCGGCAAACAAATTTTTATTAATGGGCTTAGCTGCCGGAAATTTAGTCGTTAGAGGGTTTCGATGTACGCCATTAACTCTGAATTCATAGTGTAAATGTGGTCCAGTGGCCAGGCCAGACTTGCCGACGTAACCCACCACCTGGCCTTGCTTGACGTAACTGCCTTTTTTGTAACGACCATACTTGGACATATGCGCGTACAAGGAGCTGTACTTTTGCCCGTGTTGAACGATGACAACGCGACCATAACCACCTTTTACACCAGCAAATGTAACCCTACCGTCACCAGTTGTCTTAATTGGTGTGCCACTAGAGGCTGCATAATCAACGCCCTTATGCGCTCGAATTCTATTAAGAACGGGGTGCTTTCGACGCAGGTTGAAATGCGAGCTGATTCGGGCGAAATCTATCGGATTGCGTAAGAAGGTCTTGCGCATGCTTTTGCCATCAGGTGAAAAGTACTCGGCGTTACCATCGTTACCAACGAACCTCACAGCCTGATACTTGTCGCCACGGTTAATAAACTCTGCGGCTAAAATATGTCCGTTTTCAATACGCTTTCCCTCGATGTGTTTAGACTCAAACAAAAGTGCGAACGTATCTCCAGGTCTTAGCCCTTGTGCGAAATCAATGTCCCAGCCGAAAATATTAGCCAGTTCCATAATGGTCTTATCTGAAAGCCCAGATTGTTTAGCATCATAAAATAATGAGTTATTGATGACTCCAGAGGCGATGTCGTGAGAAATTTTTACCGGCTTTTCGTTAATGGACGCAACAAATCCATTGGGCGTCGCTTGAACCTGTAGCGTCTTAATTTTATCTATATCGTATTCAAGAGCGATGCACTCACCGTTAGAGTTTTTTGAAAAACGAAGAGTTTGTCCGGGTTTAATATGCTCGAGCATTTTAGCTTTGTCGCCGGATTGGGTAATACTGTGTAGCGTAGAGGGTGAAAATTTCAGTTGCTGAAAAATTTTTGCCAAGTTATCGCCGCGCTTTATAGTGTATTCACTCCATATAGCATCAGGAATAGCCTGGGGTGTTACCTTTGTTGGGTCATCTTTGTCGGTTTTTTTAATAATTACGCCGGATTTTTTATTTGAAATAGCGGAGTTGTAAACTGCATCAGAGCTTTTTCCTGGCAGCGAAATAGAAACAATTTGCGGGGCCTCCGGTGTGTTGGAAGAGGTATCAATCGTAATCGTCGATGTTGCACTTTTAAAATAGAATACAGCGAGCAGCAAAGAAAGTGTACCTATTAGAATAGCCACCATGAGCGGCTTTTTTCGATCGGTATCGCTGCTCATCGGTAATTTGAAATCCCGGTTTGTTAAACTTGGTTTTGCCATAATGTAGTAAATACTATGTGGTCTCAGGTAAAAATTAGAAAACCTTATAAGGTTAAAGCTAATCACTATTGTATAGTAAGTGTAGTTGAAAAGTATAAAGCTGCAATATGAGATTGTCTAACACCTAGGTTGAATTTATAAAAGGTGATCTACGTCTAATACGCAGCCTATTTCGTGAGTAATAAATTTATAAGGAAGGCAATCTAGTGAGTGAGGCTACAAGAAAACAGTTAGAGCACCTAAAGCGGGGTGCGGACGAGATATTAGTCGGAGCAGATTTCGAAAAAAAAATAGCGTCTGGAAAAAAATTAAGAATTAAGGCGGGCTTTGACCCAACGGCCCCCGACTTACACTTAGGGCATACGGTTTTAATCAATAAACTAAAGCAGTTTCAGGACGCTGGACATCATATATTATTCTTAATAGGTGACTTTACAGGCATGATCGGTGACCCAACGGGTAAATCAACCACACGCCCCCCGTTAACTAAAGAAGACGTTGCTGAAAACGCTAAAACATACCAGCAACAGATATTTAAAATTCTGGACCCTGAAAAAACAGAGGTGGTGTTTAACTCAAGTTGGATGTCTGCATTTAACGCGTCGGATTTAATTCAGCTCGCGTCACAACATACCGTTGCAAGGATGCTAGAACGGGATGACTTCAATAAACGCTATGTGGGTGGCAAGCCCATCGCGATACACGAATTCTTATATCCGCTAATACAAGGTTATGACTCAGTAGCGCTGAAATCGGACGTCGAGTTAGGCGGCACAGATCAGAAGTTTAACTTGTTGGTTGGGCGCCAGTTGCAAGAAAATTACGGACAAGAACCGCAAGTAGTTATGACGATGCCTATATTAGAAGGCTTAGATGGCGTGCAGAAAATGTCTAAATCGCTAGGTAACTATATAGGTATAAATGAAGCGCCGAATGAAATGTATGGAAAAATAATGTCTATCTCAGACAAGTTGATGTGGCGTTATTACGAGTTGCTAAGTTTTCGCGAAATGGCTGAGATCAATGCTTGGCACAAACAGTGTGAGCAGGGTGAAGAAAACCCGAAGAATATAAAAGTTAAACTGGCTATGGAAATTGTAGAAAGGTTCCATAGTAAAGAAGATGCTGACAAAGCAAATGCCGCTTTTGAATCAAGATTCAAGCACGGTGCAGTACCAGATGATATAAAAAGTATCGCGCTAAGTTACGGTGAACCTTGCCCAATTGCTAACCTGTTAAAAGATGCCGGGTTAACCGAGAGTACGTCAGAGGCCTACAGGATGATAAAACAGGGGGCGGTAAAGATTGATGGTCAAAAAATAACCGATAAAGCATTACTTATAAAGCAGGGTGCGCGCTGTGTAATACAAGTCGGTAAAAGAAAGTTTGCAGACATATCAGTAACTTAAGAAGTTTTCCTGTAAAAAGAATAAATAGTGATTGACCGCCAATAAATTGCCCCTATAATACGCATCTCTTACCGCAGCGGTGATCTGAAAAGACCAACAAAAACGGCTAGAAAATTAGTAAACGGCCTTAATTTTATATGTAGTTTTTATTAAAATTAAGTTTGCATTTGGTTTTTAAAACAATGTAGAATAGCCGGCTCGCAACAAGGACGAAACATTAGTTCTTGTGGTGAAATTGGATGGAAAATGGTTGTTAATTTTTTAAGAAAAGCTTAACAAATAGTTTGATTTAAAAACTCAACCATGTATACTACCAGGCCCGGTTCAGCCGAATATTTGAACCAGCTCTTTAAAAATATATCAAGTAATTTGTGTGGGCACTTGTGTTGATTGTTTAAGTTATTTAAAAAATAATCAATATAGAGTGAACATACTTAGGTTTTAAATTTAAGTAATACGTTTAATTCTATATTGAGCAAGATCTAGACCTCCTTTTAAGAGGTCGAAAAATATAAACTGAAGAGTTTGATCATGGCTCAGATTGAACGCTGGCGGCATGCCTAACACATGCAAGTCGAACGGAAACGATGGTAGCTTGCTACCAGGCGTCGAGTGGCGGACGGGTGAGTAATGCATAGGAATCTACCTAATAGTGGGGGACAACCTGGTGAAAACCAGGCTAATACCGCATAATCCCTACGGGGCAAAGCAGGGGACCTTCGGGCCTTGCGCTAATAGATGAGCCTATGTCGGATTAGCTTGTTGGTGAGGTAATGGCTCAC